>Ga0209573_1000461_pt1 | contig 87915 bp, 74 predicted proteins | sample TNRBio252014_DNA_FD_185870 | JGI IMG/M metagenome (GOLD analysis project Ga0209573, IMG submission 185870) | Wastewater treatment Type I Accumulibacter community from EBPR Bioreactor in Madison, WI, USA - TNR Reactor_6/25/2014_ DNA (SPAdes)... | ecosystem: Engineered > Bioreactor > EBPR >... | reverse complement strand
GTATGCCGACGGCGTTTTGGTGGGCGAAGGCCCGCTTGGCCCATTTGTGCCGCAGTCCGATCCGATTTCTTTCAAACCGGGCGGCTTTGCACGCGGCGCCGGGCATGGCGCTACGTTTCAGGATCACTGGAAAAACTGGTGGCACGTTTCCACGGTTATGCTTTCGGTCAAAAATAACTTTGAACGGCGCCTTGGCATCTGGCCGGCAGGTTTCGATCCCGATGGTGTGATGTATTGCAATACAGCGTTTGGCGACTACCCCCATTATTTGCCTGGCGGCGAGGCTGATCACCTGCGAAGCCGCTTCACCGGCTGGATGCTTCTGAATTACCAAAAACCGGTGCAGGTGTCTTCCACTTACGGCGGATTCCAGGCCAACTATGCCGTGGATGAAAACATGAAAACCTACTGGTGCGCAGCCACGAGCGACAGCGGGGAGTGGATACAAAGCGATCTTGGGGAAGTATGTACGGTCAACGCCATCCAGATCAATTACGCGGATCAGGATGCCGAATTTCTTGGCAAACGCACGGATATTTTTCATCAATATCGCCTGTGGCATTCCCGCGACGGCAAAAAATGGGAAATATTGGTGGATAAAAGCAAAAACAAAACGGATGTGCCACACGATTATATGGCGTTGCCGAAAGCCGTGCAAACCCGGTTTGTTAAAATGGAAAACATCCATACCGCAACCGGCAAATTTGCCATTTCCGGGCTAAGGGTATTCGGAAAAGGCGCAGGCGCAACCCCCGACCCCGTTAAAACGTTTATGGTATTGCGCACCGAAAAAGACAAACGCTCGGCCTGGATCAAATGGAGCCCGGTCAGCAATGCCTGGGCTTACAACATCTATTACGGCACCGCTCCCGATAAATTGTACAATTGCATCATGGTCCACGACGGGAATGAATACTGGTTTAAAGGATTGGACAACCGCAAAACCTATTTTTTCCGAATCGAAGCCATCAATGAAAACGGGATTTCCAAATCCTCCGACGTGTTGCAGGTACCGTAGGGCGCAGCCCCACGCAGTCGCCCAAAAAAGAATAAAGTTGCGAAGCCATGTATCTTTGACGCTTTCACCCTAACTTTGCCGGCGTTATCAATTTCTTTCTCTGAAATACATCTATTTTCAATACTGATATGGCTATTATTGAAATGAAAGTCCCGGTAATCGGGGAATCTGTTACCGAAGTCACCCTCTCCAAGTGGTTAGTCGCGGATGGCGCTTACGTCAACTTAGACGATCCGATCTGTGAATTCGAGTCCGACAAAGCGACCTTGGAATTTCCGGCGGAAGCTTCCGGCAAACTGATCCATGTAGCCGCAGCGGGTGCTGATCTGCAAATAGGCATGTTGGTTGCCAAAATTGATACGGCTGCTGCAAAAGAAAGCCCGGCACCTAAGGTTGCTGCCCCGGCCGCGCCTGCTGCCGAGCCACCTGCTGTAGAAACTGCTGCCCCGACGCCTGCTTCGGGTAGTAATTATGCAACAGGCCACCCTTCGCCCGCGGCTGCAAAAATATTGAAGGAAAATGCCATTGCGCCTGCGGAGGTAGCCGGCACTGGTCGCGAAGGCCGCATTACAAAAGAAGACGCTGCGAAAGCGGTGGAGGCGAAGCAAACGACGCCCGCAACCCCGCCGCCTGCCAAGCCCGCTACTGAAGCGCCAAAACCGGCGCCTGTTGCGAGCTTTAGCCGCACTTCCGAGCATAAAAAAATGAGCAGGATGCGTCGCACCATCGCCAAGCGTTTGGTGAGTGCGAAGAATGAAACGGCCATGCTGACGACCTTCAACGAGGTGGATATGACGGAGGTGATGGCTTTGCGCAAAAAATACAACGAAAAATTTGAAGCCAAATACGGCATCAAACTGGGGTTCATGTCCCTGTTTGCCAAAGCCTGCGCCAAAGTGCTGATGCAAATGCCGGATGTAAATGCGTCCATTGACGGCGAAGAGATCATTTACCACAACTACGTGGATATTTCGGTCGCCATTTCTACGCCTAACGGGTTAGTGGTGCCGCCGATTCACAACGTGGAATCGCTGGGCTTCGCTGAAATTGAACACAAAATCAAGGAGCTGTCGGGCAAAGCGCGCACCGGCGCCCTGACCTTAGAGGAAATGAGCGGCGGTACGTTCACCATTACCAACGGCGGCATCTTCGGCTCGCTGATGAGTACGCCTATTTTAAACGAACCGCAATCGGCAATTCTCGGGATGCATGCCATCAAAGAGCGCCCTGTGGCCATAGAAGGTCGCATTGAAATTCGCCCGATGATGTACTTAGCTTTGTCCTACGATCACCGGGTGATTGACGGCAGTACGTCGGTTACTTTTTTGGTAAAAGTGAAGGAATTGCTGGAAGATCCGACTGCGATGTTGCTGGATATTTGACTTCAGTTGGCAGAGTGCAGTTAGCAGTTGGCGGGGGTGTTTTCGTTTTTGACCAAAATTGGAGTACTGATTTAATAAATGAAATTCAATCGTTTAACAATCAATTTATTGGATTACGTAACAAGCCTGCCAACTGCCAACTGAAAAACTGCCAACTGATAAAACTGTCAACTGATAAAATATGACGTTAAGAGAACTGTTTACACTCATCGGAGACAATCCGGCTTATGTCCTGTTTTTCTTTTGCATTGTTCCGTTTGCCGCGTTGCTGGCGGGCTTGCTGGGCAAAGGCGAAGGGCATCTGACTCCCTGGAAGCACCTGTATGCCGTATTGGTTTACCTTGCTTGTGTGCCGGGGATTTTTGCCATCACGCTCAACGTGTACCTGTTTGCTTTTGAACGGCGCAGCATATTCGATACCGATATTTACACCCAAATCCTGCCTTTTCTGTCTATGATCCTTACGCTGTGGTTGATTCGGCGCAATGTAGATTTTGACCATATTCCCGGGTTCGACAAAATTTCAGCCCTCATCACGGTCATTGCCGCTACCCTGATTCTGATGTGGGTTTTCGAACGCACGCACATCATTATTTTTTCCTACATGCCTATTGGCGTGGCTTTGCTCATTTTTGTGGGTTTGCTGCTGGTGATCCGGTACGGCTGGAAGGTGATGTTTCGAACGAATACATCAAAGTAGTTTACGCTTTAAACTCAATAAACGCTACAGGCACTCCGTCCGTCAGCCAAGTTTAAAAAAGCATCCAAGATGAAAAAGCTCCTAATCCTGGTCGCATTTGCGATAAGCATTGATCTTATTCAGGCGCAACCCAGCCCTGAAGAAAAACTCCGCGCGATGGGCATTACGCTGGAAGAACCTCCGGCGCCAATCGCCAACTACGTCAATGCCGTGCGCACCGGCAACCTCATCTTTTTAGCCGGTAAAGGGCCACGCAAGTCGGACGGCAGCTACATCACCGGCAAAGTGGGGACTGAACTGAGCATTGAGCAAGGCTACGAAGCGGCGCGCCTCACGGCCATCAACCAACTCAGCGCCCTGAAAGCAGAAATCGGCGATTTGTCTAAAGTGCGGCGCATCGTAAAAGTACTGGGCATGGTGAATGCGCCCGACGATTTCACCAAACACCCGGCAGTTGTCAACGGTTTTTCAGACCTGATGGTCGCTGTTTTCGGCGATAAAGGCAAACACGCCCGGTCAGCAGTAGGCATGTCGTCGCTGCCGAATGGCATGGCGGTGGAAATTGAACTGATTGTTGAGGTGGAAGAAGATCATTAATTTTGAAACGGAATGGCTGGCCTGGTCATCCTTTTTATGCTTTCCTTTGTTTGAAAAGGGGTTTTAAAAGTGGCTTTAAAGTGCTACTTTTGCGAGCCTTTCATCTATGTTTATTGGAAAAACCGTTAAAGTTTGATTTATGGCTTTCGATATTGAGATTATAAAAGCGTACTACGACGCCCTGCCCGGTCGGGTGGAAGAAGCCCGCAAAGCACTTGGGCGCCCGCTGACCTTATCTGACAAAATCCTTTATACGCACCTGCATCCGGACTCTCCGATGAAAACCTACAACCGCGGCAAGGATTATGTTTTTTTTGCACCTGACCGCGTCGCCATGCAGGACGCAACAGCTCAGATGGCCTTGCTTCAGTTCACGATGGCTGGCCGCGAAAAAGTGGCGGTGCCTTCTACGGTGCATTGCGACCACCTCATTCTGGCAAAGGAAGGTTCAGCAGAAGATTTGCGTACCGCTAAACAGGTCAATTCGGAAGTGTACGACTTTTTAGCTTCGGTTTCCAATAAATACGGCATTGGTTTCTGGAAACCCGGATCGGGGATCATCCACCAAATTGTATTGGAGAACTATGCGTTTCCGGGCGGTATGATGATTGGAACAGACTCGCACACCGTGAATGCAGGCGGCCTTGGGATGGTCGCTATTGGTGTGGGCGGCGCAGATGCAGTGGATGTGATGGTTGGCATGGCCTGGGAATTGAAAATGCCCAAACTGATTGGCGTAAAGCTCACCGGCAAAATGAGTGGCTGGACTTCATCCAAAGATGTAATTCTGAAGGTAGCGGGTATCCTGACCGTAAAAGGCGGAACGGGCGCTATTGTAGAATATTTTGGCCCCGGCGCGCAGGCGATGTCCTGTACCGGCAAAGGCACAATTTGCAACATGGGCGCTGAAATTGGCGCAACGACGTCTACTTTCGGCTACGACGAATCCATGAGCCGCTACCTGCGTGCAACAGACCGCGCGGACGTAGCAGACCTTGCGGATCGCGTGGCAGAACACCTCACCGGCGACGCAGATTGCTACGCTAATCCGGAAAAATACTTCGACCAGGTCATCGAAATTGACCTGTCTACTTTGGAACCGCACATCAACGGCCCGTATACGCCCGATTTGGCGTGGCCGATCTCTGAGTTTGCGAAAGCAGTTAGAGAAAACGATTATCCGCAAAAATTGGAAGTGGGCCTCATTGGCTCCTGCACCAATTCTTCATACGAAGACTTAGACCGCGCGGCTTCGATTGCCCGTCAGGCAGTGGATAAAAAACTGAAGGTGAAAGCCGAATTTACAGTGACGCCTGGTTCGGAGCAAATCCGCTATACGGTGCAGCGCGACGGCCAATTAGAAGCTTTTGAAAAAATGGGCGGCGTGGTGATGGCCAATGCCTGCGGCCCGTGCATCGGGCAATGGTCGCGGCACACTGACGATCCGAAACGCGCCAACTCCATCATAACGTCTTTTAACCGCAACTTCTCCAAGCGCAACGACGGCAACCCGCAAACCCGTGCGTTTGTGGCTTCGCCGGAGATTGTGACTGCTTTTGCAATTGCCGGCGACCTGACGTTCAATCCGCTGACGGATACCCTGATCAATGAGGATGGGGTTGCGGTAATGCTGGATCCGCCCACCGGCGCAGAATTGCCAGTGAAAGGCTTCGACGTGGAAGATGCAGGATTTCAGGCGCCTGCCGCAGATGGCAGCAACCTGAAAATTGAAGTTGCACCAACCTCCAACCGCCTGCAACTGCTGACGCCCTTTACGCCAATTACGGCGGCACAATTGAAGGGGATGCGGATTTTGATCAAAATTAAGGGCAAGTGTACAACCGACCATATTTCGATGGCAGGGCCGTGGTTAGAGTTCCGCGGGCATTTGCAAAACATTGCTAAAAATACGTTCATCAGTGCCATCAACGCCTACAATGACGAGGCCAATAGTGTGCTCAATTTTGTGAAAAACGAATTTATGGCAGTGCCCGATTCCGGTCTTGCTTACCGCGATGCAGGCATTGGCACCATTGTTTTTGGAGAAGAAAACTATGGGGAAGGTTCTTCGCGCGAGCACGCAGCCATGCAACCCCGTTTCCTTGGAGTAAAAGTAGTGGTGGTGAAATCTTTTGCGCGCATCCACGAAACAAACCTGAAAAAACAAGGCATGTTGGCGCTCACTTTTGTGAATCCGGCTGACTACGACCTGATCCGCCAGGATGATACGGTGGATTTACTCGGCTTTGAAGACATGAAACCCGGGGTAAACTTAGCCGTATTGCTCAACCACGCCGATGGCACACAGGATCGTATTGAATTGGCCCATACGTATAATGAACAGCAAATTGTTTGGGTACGCGCAGGTTCGGCGTTGAATAAAATCCGGCAGGATCGGGGCGCGATGTAGTATCCATCTTCGATTGCTGCGTTAGGTCTTGCCTAAAAACGGGAGGGGGCTTGTCTGGATTTCAGGCAAGCCCCCTCCCTTAGCTTGGTATGGTCTTATGTAGTTACTACGTTGATAAATCGTTTGGAAAGACTAATTTGAAGCGCTATGAATTCGGTAAATCTTCTTCAAGCGATTTGATGACCGCCTTTACTTCTTCTAAAGTAAGTTCGGTGAGGGTAGCAAGCATTGCTTCAGAGAGACCATTTTTTACGCCGTTGGCAATGACGTTTCGTTTACTTAACCGAATGCCCCCTTCAATGCCCTGTTTGATACCCTTTTCGATGCCTTTCTCGATGCCTTTCTCAATGCCTTTTTCAATACCTCGTTGTTCTACTTCATGCAGGATTGCTTCTTCGATGCCCATAGCTTTGCGATTTTGAGTAATTTGATCCAATTCGGTTTCAAATTTAGGGAAACTTTCTTTGTTTTCAAAACGCACATAGAAGCGAATGAAGTTTAGTATCCGCCTTACTTTTCTGACCGGATAGCCTTTGCTCAATAACCGGCGTACTGTAGCAAGCTGCATGTTCAGCAGTGCCTCATCCTTAAGAGACCGAGAAAGCCCCGGCCAGGCAGCTTCCAATACAACCGCGAAAATATTGTCACTTAGAGCTAATTCTTCCGGAGTATGATTGGCCAGGATAAATGTGTTGAACCGATATATCATTTCTGTTCCCATGAAGGATTGTTTATACTGGCTTTTGTGATATTTTCGGTTTTTGTCTGTATAAATTGCCAATGCAGTCAGTGGCCGCTCATAGCGATCCTGGATACGATAGCCACTCTGAAACATGCGTTTGGGGAAATTCGGATCGGCATAACCCTGAACCTCCACGTGGATAAGAAACCAATGTTCTTCGCCATTTTTTAGCCAGCCTTTCATCAGCTTGTCTGCGCGACGCAGTTGGGTTTCCGATGCTGGAAGTATTTGCTCTAACTCTTTGTCTAAGAACTCGAACCCGCGTAAAAAATCTATTTCATCTACATATTTCGGGAAAAAGAAACGGAGCATTTCTTCAGCCAAGTCTTCGATAATGCCTTTCCAAAGGGTGTCTCGACTAACCATAATTAATCATTTGAGGGCAATTTATAAAAGTTTGCAAACTTATTGTTTTGTGGAATGGCATTAGTTTGTCTTGCAGCATATTTTAGGACAATAAGACTTGTTTTTTGTAATATAACGCTTACTTTTAACCTTGACAAACATGTTTTCAAAACAAAACGGAACAGTTATGTGGAAAGAATTTAAAGAATTCATCAACAAAGGGAATGTGATGGATCTTGCAGTAGGCGTCATTATCGGCGGCGCTTTCGGCAAAATTGTAGCTTCTTTGGTAGACAACATTATTTCGCCAATCCTGGGCTTGCTTCTTGGCGGCGTTCAGTTAGACAAAGCCCTGCCGATCACGCTTAAGGCTGCTGAAATGGCTGCTGATGGTAGTGTGGCCACGCCTGCATTAGTCATTATGCTTGGCGCGTTCATTCAGAGCATCCTTGACTTTCTGGTAATCGCCTTTGTCATCTTCTTAGTCGTTAAAGGACTTAACAAAATGAAAAAGCAGGAAGAAGCTGCGCCTGCCGCGCCTCCGGCGCCGTCAGCTTCGGAAACGTTGCTTGCCGAAATTCGGGATTTACTCAAAAAGTAAATTTATCTGTGTAATGAATCCAAATGCAGCCCCTGAAGATTCTTCAGGGGCTGCATAGTTTTGGGAAACACGACGTTAACCGAAAGGTAATAATTCCTTAACCCCCAAATTCAACGCCTGCAAAAGCTGCCCGCCTACATTTGCCGTCAAAACGCATGAAAAGTTCTTTACTGTTTTTGATGGCCATTGCGATATGCGCTTCTTTACAAGCTCAGGGCATACTCACCGGCATTGTTCTCGACGAGGATGGCCTTTCATTGCCGGGAGCAACCATTTATATCAGTGATATTAACCGGGGCGCCATTACTGATGTGAATGGCAAATACTCCTTTTCCGACCTTAAAGCAGGCAATTATGCGCTGGAGATTTCTTACATTGGCTACCAACCTGTGAAAAAGGAAGCCCTTATTCAGGATGGCCAAACGACGCTATTAGATATCCGGCTCTCTTCCGGCGTGCAACTCATCAATGAAGTTTTGGTACTTGGTGATCGGCTGAAAGGCCAGGCCAAAGCGCTCAATCAGCAAAAAAACAACATCAACGTCACCAATATTGTCGCTGCCGACCAGATTGGGCGTTTTCCGGATGCAAATACCGGAGACGCTTTGAAGCGCATTCCAGGTATCACTATGCAGGGCGATCAGGGCGAAGCGCGCAATATTCTGATCCGGGGTTTTGCGCCCCAGCTTAACGCCGTCCGGATCAATGGCGAGCGGGTTCCATCTGCAGAGGGAGATAACAGGAATGTGCAATTAGACCTCATCCCCTCCGATATGGTGCAAAGCATTGAAGTCAATAAAACGCTTACGCCCGACATGGAAGCGGATGCTCTTGGTGGCGCTGTAAACCTCATTACACGCGCAGCCCCAAGTGGATTGAGGCTTTCAGGTACTGTTGCCAGTGGCCTGAACCTGTTAACCAACAAACCAATCTGGACAGGAACCCTCATCGCCGGGGATCGTTTTGCCGGTGATAAATTGGGGCTTATTGTTAGCGGAACGATCAACGACCACGATTTTGGTTCCGATAACATCGAAATGGTATGGGCAAATGAAGTGGAAAGTCCGCTTACGGAAGAAGACATTGAGGTGAATCCTTTCCTCGAAGAAATTGATGTTCGCCAATATAAAGTACGCCGGCAGCGTAGGAGCCTTTCCGCTTCGCTTGATTACAAGCTGGCTGCCAATCACACCCTTTATCTTCAAGGAACCTACAACTGGCGGGATGACTGGGAAAACCGATTCCGGCTAACTTTTGAAGACATCGAACCCGTTTTTGAAGATGGTACAGAAAACATTACAGGGTATACCGCTGCCGCAAGTCGTGAAGTGAAAGCAGGCTCCTCTGATTCTGATGGTCGCCGCTTAGAGACCCAGCGCACACACAACTATTCCCTGCGTGGCGACCACTTGTTTGGCAAACTCCGGCTTGACTGGCAGGCTTCTTATGCAACGGCTTCCGAAGAGAAGAAGCGCGAACGTTACATTAAATACGCTTCTGATGATACTTATCCGGTCATTATGGATGTCAACGATCCTATGTTTCCCAATGTAACACCGGTAGATGCTGCGGATTTTGCAGTTGACAAATTTGAATTGGACGAGCTGACTGAAGAAAACGGATTCACAGAGGAAACTGATTTTAATTTTCGTGCTGACTTCTCTTTACCAACGCAGGTTGCAGGGCGTTATGGCACATTAAAATTTGGAGGGCGTACGAAAATTAAAGACAAAATAAGAGACAATGATTTTTTTGAATTCAGCCCGCTGACGGAACAATACGACCTGCTCGATAAAGTGGACCTGACGGATGCAACCAAAGACAATTTTTTGCCCGGTAGCCAATACGTTGCTGGTGTTTTTCCATCGGCTGATTTCATCGGTAACCTGAATTTGGACGATGCAAATCAGTTTGAAGGTGAAGCCGTGCCTGGCGAATACTTACCCGGAAATTATGAAGTCAATGAAACGGTAAGTGCTGGATATATCCTTTGGAATCAACAATTTACGGATAAATTGACCGTGTTGGCAGGCCTCCGGATAGAAAATACCCAAATCGAATATACCGGCAACCAGGTACTTGACGAAGAAGAACTGATTGGTGAAGTGACGGCTGAAAAAAGCTACACAAATGTTTTGCCCGGCGTGCATTTGAAGTACAATGTTTCTGATAATTTTTCCATTCGTGCTGCCTGGACGAATACCCTGGCGCGACCCAACTACTACGACCTTGTACCTTTTCAGAATATCATAGCGGAAGACGAAGAGATTGAAGCTGGAAACCCGAGTCTGGATCCAACCAGGGCTTCTAATCTTGACCTGATGCTGGAGCAGTATTTTCGCTCGGTTGGCTTGCTGTCTGCGGGCGCTTTTTACAAAAAGGTAGACGATTTTATTTACACGTTTGTGGATGAATCTTACGTGTCTGACATCACGGGCGGCGACGAGTGGACATACTTTCAACCCCTCAATGGCGGCACTGCCGACGTTTATGGGTTTGAAATCGCTTTACAACGCCAGCTCGATTTTTTACCTGGCGCTTTGAAAGGACTGGGCATTTACCTCAATTACACGTACACCGGATCCAATGCAACAGGGATTAGAAACGGAGACGGCGAAGAACGGGAAGGGCTGGATCTTCCCGGAGCAGTACCGCATTTATTCAACGCATCGTTATCATTTGAAACGAAAAGGTTGGTGCTGCGCCTGTCGGCAAATTATGCGGATGATTACATTGACGAAGTAGGGGATGGAGCTTTCACCGACAGGTATTATGATCGCCAGTTTTTCCTTGATGCAAATGGCTCGTATGCCATATCAAACCGCCTGCGCATTTTTGCAGATGCCAATAATCTCACGAACCAACCGCTTCGGTATTTTCAAGGCATTCGTTCCCGTACGCAACAAGCAGAATACTACAATGCCCGGTTTAATGTGGGATTGAAGTTTGACTTTTTTGGAAATAAAGAATAGTTGTTCTATTGTTTCATATCATAATACAATCGGGAGAGGTTGTGCTTTGCGGCGCAACCTCTCCGTTTAATTTCAATAATTATGGCTCATTCATTTATTAAGTTTTTCCCGACACTGCTTCTGTTAGTATTCTTTTATGCCTGTGGATCGAAATCAAAGCCTAATGTTGATGGAGAGGTTTTAAAACCTGATTTCGTCACAGATCCCACTCCAACAGATACCGACGACCCGGCTATCTGGATCCATCCAACAGATCCGGAGAAAAGTCTCATCCTGGGCACAGACAAAGGCGATGACAACGGCGGGGTTTTCGTATTCAACTTAGATGGGAAACTTTTGAAAGAAAAATCAGTTACCGGACTTCCGCGTCCCAACAATATAGATGTTGAATATGGATTTATTTTGAATGGCGATACGATAGACATTGCCGTTTTTGCGCAGCGGAACGGGGACAATATCCGGGTGTTGCGAGTGCCGGAAATGGCCTTCATTGACAATGGCGGCATTGATGCTTTTAAAGGGGAAGAAGTGCTGTCTCCAATGGGTATTGGCTTGTATAAAGCACCGGAAAATGGCAATATTTATGCTTTTGTAAGCCGAAAAAGCGGTCCAGACGGACGCTATTTATGGCAATATTTATTGAAAGATAGTATGGGGATTGTGATTGCAGAACCAGTGCGCAAGTTTGGGGCATTTAAAGGAGGAAAAGAGATTGAAGCCATTGCAGTAGACGACGAGATGGGTTACGTTTACTACTCCGACGAAGGAGCCGGCGTGCGTAAATATCACGCTCATCCCGACAGCAGCAATACGGAATTGGCATTTTTTGCCAACCACGATTTTGCAGACGACCACGAAGGGATTTCTATTTACAAACAACCCGGAGGAAAAGGTTATATCCTGGTTTCGGACCAGCAGGCCAATCGCTTTCATGTTTTCACAAGAACGGGAACATCCGGTAATCCCCACGAGCATAAACGAATTGGCATTCTCCCGCTTTCCACAACAGACAGCGATGGCTCGGAGGTTTGCAGCGCGCCGCTTGGAAAGCATTTTCCCAAAGGACTGTTTGTGGCCATGTCTGCGGATAAAACCTTTCAGATTTACCGCTGGGAGCAGTTGGAAGCCCGACTGCAAAAGGGGATGATGTCCGAATGATCACTGCCTCGGAATCGTATAAATCGCCTCCTGCCGGCCATCAATAAACCGGAAACCAGCTTCGTTAAAACAGCCGTCCTCTTCCAGCATGATGCGCACCGCTTTATTCCACTCGGGAATAAGTACAGTGGCATTCAACTCTATGGAATAAGCCGTATTGTAAAACAAAGGATAATCGCCCTGCCCTCGTCCGGATGAAAGTCAATAAGGTCGTCAGTTAGACAAGAGTACAAAATTTTAAGCATGATCTGTGTAATTGGGGTGATCTTTGTAAAAAATGTAGGTACATCAAATAAACCCTTCAACGGGGTTTCTGTTCTAACCAAATTCATTGCCCGTATGAATTTTTTCACCTAAATACCACCTTCATGAAATTTCATTTCATCTACACCTTTTTTGCATTAGCGCTGGCCGCTTATCTTTTTATGGGCAGTGCTACCGGCGCAGGCGCCAACCAAAACGTAGACCTTACCGGATCGCCTCTGGGCGGCGGTATTTTCTGCTCATTCTGTCACATGGGCGGCAGTTTTTCGCCGACGCTTGCGGTTCAGGTGCTGGACAACGGAACTCCGGTCACTGCCTACGAACCCGGAAAAACGTACTCGTTGCGGGTAGCGATTACAGCAGGCTCGGGCACGCCTTCCCGTTATGGTTTTATGGCCGTTGCCCTGACCGGCGCTACCAATCAGGGCGCCGGAGCTTTTGGTACGCCTCCGGCAGGAATGCGCAAGACCACGATCAGCAATCGGGTATACGTAGAACACAATACGCCGAGCGTATCCAATACTTTTGAAGTGGAATGGACGGCCCCGGCTGCCGGAACCGGCGATGTGCGCTTCTACTCGGCAGGTAATGCTACCGATAATAGCAATAGCATCACGGGTGACAATCCGGTGCGGCTCACCACGCCATTGACGCTGACGGAAATGGCCACGAGCAACCTGGCAACTACGGAACTGTTTCGCCAACTGTCGGCATGGCCCAACCCGGTCAGCGATCAATTGAATATCCGTATCGTCGCAGCCAACAGCGGGCTGTTCAAAATGGACGTGCTGGATGCCCAGGGTCGCTGGCTGCGCTCGGAACAAGTGCAACTTGCTGCGGGCGAAAACAACCTGCGCCGAGATTGGAGCGACGCAACGCCGGGCGTCTACTTCGTTAATTTTAGCGACGGAGAAGGACAGGCAACGCTTCGGGTATTGAAGCAGTAGGCAATGTGGTCGCCAACTTCAGTTGGCAGACCCAATAGACTTCAAAAGCCTACAGGAATTTGAAAATCAGCACAACAACCTGCATCGTCCGCATTCCAAAAAACTCAATCGGAATGCGGACGACGCGGAGTTTTAAAACCGCCCGGGAGCCTATATGAAAAACCGCTACCCCTCCAACGACTTCAAATACAACTCCTCCACCTTCTTTCTCGCCCAAGGCGTTTTGCGCAAAAATTTCAGACTGGATTGAATACTGGGCTCGTTTTTGAAGCAATTGATGTCAATGTAATACGCGAGACCTTCCCAGCGGTAGACTGCCACTAAGTGCTCTAAGATCATTTGCAGGGTCTTGCCGTGCAGCGGATTGTTGGGTTGCTGTTCCATGATGGCAATAAAGGTAAGGAACATGTCGTAAATAACTTCCCTGTAGCCAAGTGGGAAATAATCCCTAACTTCGCAAACGTTCATTTTTAACGCAATCCATACCTTTCCACTATGTCTTTTTCCGAACTCGGGTTGTCGGCCCCTTTGCTGGCAGCAGTTGCCAAAAACGAATACGCTGAGCCGTATCCGATTCAAATTGCTGCAATTCCTGCGATCTTAGCGGGCAAAGACGTGCTCGGCATCGCCCAAACAGGCTCGGGAAAAACCGCGGGGTTTGTGTTGCCAATTTTACAGCAATTTCAAAAAAAGAAGGTTGCCAAAAACCGGTTCATCAAAGCCCTGATTTTGGTTCCAACCAGAGAATTGGCGGTGCAGGTCGGCGGGGTTTTTGCAGCGTTCAGCTTAGACTTGCCACGCCCCGTTAAAACGCTTGCCGTCTATGGCGGCGTGTCCATCAACCCGCAGATGATGCATTTGATCGGTGTTGAAATCCTCGTTGCTACCCCCGGCCGCCTGCTGGATTTGTTGGATAGCAAAGCGATGGATTTGTCGGAAGTGGACATCCTCGTGCTGGATGAAGCAGATAAAATGCTGAACCTCGGCTTTAAGGAAGAAATGGATCGCATTCTGCATTTACTGCCCCTGAAACGCCAGAATCTGTTGTTTTCAGCTACGCTTGGAAAAGACATTGACACGCTCACAGAAATCATTTTGCATGATCCTGTAAAAATTGAAATTGAGCAGGAAGTTGAAAATCTGGATTTGATCAAACTATCGGGCTACCGTGTGAGCGATGACCGGAAAGGCCCGTTGTTGCGGTATTTGATCAAAGAAAATGACTGGAAACAGGTGCTGGTTTTTACTTCCTCTATTCACAAGGCAGACAGCGTTGTTCATAAACTCAAAACGAACGGCATCAAAGCGCTGGCGCTGCACAGCCAAAAAAGCCAGGGCGCCAGAACCGAAGCGCTGCGGTATTTAAAATCGGGCGAAATCAATGTCTTAGTGGCCACCGATTTAGCGTCCCGCGGCATTGATATTCCGGCGTTGCCCACCGTAATCAATTATGAATTGCCACGCTCGCCAAAAGATTTTATCCACCGGATCGGCAGAACGGGACGCGCAGGCGTTCCGGGAGACGCGATTTCCTTTGTGAGTGCAGAAGACGAACACCATTTCAGGGTGATCCAGAAAAAAACGGGAAGGTGGGTGGATATGATTGAATCGGAGGGTTTTAATTTGAAGGGGTATTAGCGTAACCGGGAATGATCGGAATTTTGAAACAGCCAAAAAAATATATAAGCAACACCTCAAAAACATTGTGGAATAAGGTTACAACCGCTAACTTTGCTCTTCCGAAGTGGAGCAGCCTGGTGTTACAAATTAACAACATGTCCAAATTTCATAAAACCAATAAACATGAAAATTGTAGCCATAATTTCATTTTTATTTTGTGCTATTCATGCATATTCTGAGCATAATGTAAAAGTATACTACCAACAAACACCAAATGGATTTAAGATTCTTGCGGATAACGATGAATTTTGTCCCATTTCCATAAAGATTAGATTTAGTCTGACGAACCTTAAGTCAGCAGAAGGGAATAATTTTATTTTTGTTGTGCCTGCCAGAAATGTGGCTCAGCACGTTACCAATCTTTTTGCTATTAATGAAAATAGGCCGTATGAATTTAAATTTGAGACGCTTACAAATTACGGAGATCATTATTTAAATGATTTTGAGGAAGAATTTGAATACTATTTACCTTTTGCTAAAAATGAATCCTACAATTTATGGCAAGGATACAATGGCTCTTTTTCACATCAAAATGAAAACGCATTAGATTTTACTATGCCGGTAGGAACGGAGATTTTTTCTGCCCGGGATGGAATTGTAGTAGCAGTCGTTCAAAACTATAACCGGAGTTGCGACAAAAAAGAGTGTGCGAAATTTAATAACTACATATTGATCTATCACACAGATGGAACTTTTGCAGAATATTCGCATATTAAACAAAACGGTTCTGTTGTAAAAAAAGGAGAAGTAGTTAAAATAGGTCAATTAATTGGTTATAGTGGTAATGTAGGATGGTCTTCGGGGCCCCATTTGCATTTAGAAATTTTCTTGCAAAAATTAGATAAAAGAACAACCCTGAAAACTAAATTTTTAACAGGGAAAGGAGAAAAGGCAGTGCTGCTTACTGAAAAAGAAAGCTATAAACGGGAGTATTAAAATAAATTTATGCGATAAGATTGGGGAATAAATCACTTTTTCCACCGCATATCCCGCCATACCGCCTGTTGCTTCGGTTTCAAAAAACTCCACGCCAAAATCCGGCTGGTTTTATTCCCCTGTCCCATCGGAATGGTTTTTACGTCTAAGGCGCCCGCATCTGCGAGGACGTGGTACAGGCTTTTGAGGTGATCTGCATTTGAAACCAAAGTAGAAAACCAAAAACAGGACGTGGCAAATGCTTTGCTTTCGAGGATCATATCGGTGATGAAGACTTTTTCGCCGCCTTCGCACCACAACTCCCCGGCCTGGCCGCCAAAATTCCGGGTGGGCTGGGTGACTTTTTTCTTGTTTAAATGATTCAACTTGCGCAGCGTACTGGCCTGCGCAGCTTCCCAGGAATCGTGAAAAGGCGGATTGCAAATCGCAACGTCAATGTATTCGTCTTTTTCAAGCACCCCCTGAAGGATGGCTTTCGGGTTCGGTTGCAGCCGGCACACGACCGACTTTTTTAAAAAAGGGTTGGATTCGATGATTTGGTTGGCAGATTCAAGGGCAATCGGATCCACGTCGGAGCCAATAAAACTCCAGCCGTAGGTGGCGCTTCCAATGATCGGGTACACGCAATTTGCGCCAACGCCAATATCTAAGCAATTGATCTTTTTTCCGGTTGGAATTTTCCCGTGATTAGAATCCGCCAATAAATCTGCAATATAGTGGAGGTAATCGGCGCGCCCCGGAATGGGCGGACATAAATAATCCGCAGGAATATCCCAGTTTTCGACTTTGTAATACTGCTTCAACAAGGCTTTATTCAGCGTTTTGACCGCCTCGGGGTTGGCAAAATCAATGGATTCATCCTGAAAGCGATTCAAATGCACAAAAGGCGCCAATGCCGGGAAACTTTCCGTTAATAATTTGAAATCATAGCGCTCCCGGTGCAGGTTGCGCGGGTGCAATTTTACTTTTTCTTCCGGGTGCTCTTTTTTTCTTTGCGGCATGAAAACGCTGAATATTATGAACGAAAATATTATTTATTCAAAGGCTGAATCAATTCAAAAAATGCCTGTTTATAGGTATCCGAAATAGGGATGTGTGCGTCCCCGATATGGATGCGGTCTTTTTCAATCGAATCAATTTTATCCACGGCAACCATATAAGACTTATGCACCCGGCAAATCATCGTCGAAGAAATTTCCTGCTCCAATTCACTAAACGTTTGCAGCGTCATCAGCCGCTTGTCGCGCGTGTGAATGCGGCGGTAATTCCCCATGCCTTCGATGTACAGAATATCGTCTAAAAAAACCTTTTCCAAACGGTATTCAATTTTCACAAAGATAAACCGCTTTTCGGGGTTGGGCTCGGTTTTTGCAAAATGGGGCTGCACCCGCTCCACCGCCTGCACAAACCGCTCAAACGTGTAAGGTTTCAGCAAATAATCGGCCACTTTCAGGTCGAAACCTTTTAGCGCATATTCGTGGTAAGCTGTGGTGAGGATGACCTGGCAATTCAACGAAGCCGTTTCCAGCAACTGAATTCCGGAAAGCGCGCCGAGGTGGATGTCCAAAAAAAGCAGATCCACTTTGTTCATTTTCAGGAACACGAGGGCATCTGTTGCATTGTCGAAATTAGCCAGCAAATCCAGAAAAGGAAGCTTTCCGATGTAGTCTTTAGCCCGTTCAGCTGCCAAAGGTTCGTCTTCTACGATGATGCAGGTTATTTTCATATCATGCCATTATTTTCAAATCCACGCAGTAGACTCCGTTTTCATTCCGCACCGACAACGTGTGTTTGCCGGGATACAACAACATTAATCGCTTGCTGATCAGGTCATTGCCGAGACCGCCGAACTCATTTTTTTTGTTTTGCACGTCGGGCAGGTATTTGTTTTTGCACTCAAAATATACAGCCTTATTTTCTGTGCGAACTTTGATTTGAATGGCGTGGGCGGTTTTGATGCCTTCTGCATATTTGAACGCATTTTCGACAAATGGAATCAAAATCATGGGGGCAATCATCACCGCTTCTGCATTCCCTTCCAACGCAAAATGGACAAAATCAGGATTGGCCGTTCTGATTTTTTGCAAGGCTATATACTTTTCAAGGTAAGTCCATTCCTTGAGCAGCGGAATTTGTTCGGTTTTGGTCTCGTACAGCATAAACCGCATGATGTCCGATAATTTGTTCAAATACGCAGAAGCTTTAGCAGCATCTTTGGCAATCAACACATCAATATTATTCAGGGTATTGAATAAAAAATGCGGGTTAATTTGGGATTTTACTAAAGCCATTTCCATCTCAAAATTCTTTTGGGTCAGGGCCTCTTTGGCGAGGATGTCTTCGTACCAGGCAATAAAGCCTTTCAGGAGCAAACCCATACCGCCATTGAGCAGTCCGATGATGGCCATGAACATGGTTATTCCGATCACCGAGGATAAATTGTCATTAAAAATACCCGGACCTATGCCGAGCGTTCCCAGCAGAGCAAGGGAAATCGAGCCCGTTAATCCGCAGCCAAGTGCCGTCAAAATGCCAAACAGGAACAGCAGAAAAATTTTCCGGTGCCTTAAAAATCGGGCAAACAAAACCGAATAGAAGTTGTAAAAACCCAAAACAGCCGGGACGAGCGCAAAATCAATAAGAAATAATTCAAATTTGAAATTTGAAAAAACAGGGTTCCTGCCAAGATTCGTTCCAACCTGGAAAAGCATTAAAATAAAGGCAAACAGGACTAAATACAGGATCCAGTATCCGGCATGGAGCAAGATAACGACGGATTTTTTCATGGATTAACCCTTTTCCTTTTTGGTGATGTACAGCACATAACTCAAAACCGTAAACAAAACAAAATAGCCCAAAGCCCAGAGGTGAAAATTTACCCCTTGCTGCCCGATACCAGCGACCTTTCTCAATTCAAAAAAATTATACGGGCAATACGTGTAAGGAATAAAATAGCCGTATTCCCATTCCAGCGCAATCAGGGACGCCACCATCAAGCCGATGCCGGCGCCGAGCGGAATCATAAAATTTTTGAATTGCAGGCTGATCAGGTACTGCAGCGCCACAATGGGCAAACAATCTACAAAAAACCAGGTGTTTTTGAGGAGAAAAAATTCAACCGGGAAAGCCTCTTTCGGAAAGGGAACGCCGTAGATGGCGTGAGGCAGGAAACCTGCCAGGATAATGCCGATGTTAAACAAGATCAAAAACTGGAGCATCATCAATAAAATCACAGCAAGTTTGGAAAAAAAAATGGTAGTCAAATACTGTGGGGTGGTGTGCAATTGTTTCCAGGTATTGTTTCTGAATTCAAGCTGCGCAAGCAAGGTTGTTGCTAAAACGACGCCCATCGGCAACAAAAACAGCGCCATCATTTGCCAGCATTTGCCGAAAAATGCTTCCCAAAAATCAGGTGCGGCGCTGTCGCCCGGAAGCCTGTCCGGATACAGAAGTCGGGCAGTCAGCATAATCAAAGGGATAAAAAAACCGCCCAGAATAACCAACCACGCGGCTAAACTGCGCCGGGTTTTGAGCCATTCGCTCTGCAAACTATGGATGAAAGAAGTGGTCATTTCAGTTGTTTGTGATGTTCATGAAAATAGTTTCCAAATCGTTGTCGCCCCGCGTAATGCCGTATACGTCAATACCTTCCGTGACTAAGCGCCGGGTGATGGCCGCAGTGGCTTCGTTCGACAAGGCGGGGAGTTTGAGTTTGCCTTGTGCGATGACGGCAGTCGGGTATTGATCTGCCAGGATTTGCAAGGCTTGTTGCGCCCGGTTGACCTCGAAAATCAGGGAAGCAACCTGCTGCTGCCGTTCCATCAGCGCGTCTAAGCTGCCCTGAAAAACCATTTTGCCATGGTGGATGATGCCCACTTCCGAAACTAATTTTTCAATTTCACTGAGCAAGTGGCTGGAAATCAAAATGGTAATACCCTGTTCCTCATTCAGAATCTTGAGCAGGGTGCGCATTTCAACGATGCCTCCCGGGTCGAGGCCATTGGTCGGTTCATCCAAAATCAGCAATGTTGGGCTGTGCAACAAAGCGACGGCAATGGACAGGCGTTGTTTCATGCCCAGCGAAAACTGGCTGGCTTTTTTGGCGCCTGTATTCGCCAGGTCCACCAAATCCAGCACCTCCCGGATCCGTTTTTTGGGGCATTGATAGACTTTCTGCCAAACCAGCAGGTTTTCGGTCGCCGTCAATTGCCCGTACAACGACGGGCTTTCAATGAGCGAACCGATTTGCCGCAACACTTCTGTTCGATGCTGCTCAAAAGGTTTTCCGAAAAAGCGGATGTCCCCTTGTTGTTTTCGGAGAAGCCCCAGAATCAGGCGCAGGGTGGTGGTTTTTCCGGCGCCGTTCGGCCCGAGAAATCCAAAAATGCTGCCTTCTTTGACCTGGAGCGTGATGTCGTCCAACACCCGTTCGCCTTTGGTGAAGTGGTGGGATAAGTTTAAGGCTTCGATTGAGTACATGTGTGATTTTTTGCTTGCGTTCGGTGCAAAGGAAGGGTGATTTGGGGTGGGGATGAAATCTATTCCGCGAAGACGGCTTATTTGAGGGTGAAATAGGGGATTTGGGAGGTGAACTGTTAGGTGATAAACTTGATAAAATAGACGAGATAAGAAGTAAGATGGTGTTGATGCCAGAGTTGTGTGCTAACGAATCAATTCTTTCCCCACCCGGAGATACCCTGCTCGAAACCATCGAAGCTTTAGCTATTTCCGAAACAGCATTAGCAAAACGAATGAACTGCCCGTTAAAATTAGTTCATGAAATCATCAAAGGGAAGGCGCTGATTACGCCAGAGATTGCCTTGCAATTGGAAAGCGTACTAAATGTCCCCGCTACTTTTTGGTTGGAACGGGAGCGAAGGTATAGAATGGAACTTATGGAATAATCTCCAACCTGCGGCAGCTTTGATTCACTTAAAAACCCCACTCGCAGGAATCAAAAACCCCGGAATAACCGGTTCTGCCGAGCAAATATCATCGTCGGTGCAGATCGTCATTTGTTTGCCCCGGTAGACATGAACCTGTTTGAGTTTCGGGAAAATATGCCAACTTATTACCCCTTCACACAAAGCCATATTGATTCACCACAACTCCGCACTCAAACGCCGTCGAAGCCATCAATTTCATCGGCGTTTTTCCCGTAAAAATGCGCAGCCCTTCGCCAATCGCCGTCGGATTGATGAACAGGTGCAGTTCGTCAATCAGCCTCGCGTCCACGAGCGAAGCGACGAAACCGGCTCCGCCGTACACGATCATATCCCGTCCCGGTTGGTTTTTCAGGCGGTTGACTGCTTCGACGAGATCGCCTGTGGCCAGCGAGGTGTTTGCCCAGACGGATTCGGTGAGGGTTTTGGTAAAAACGATTTTGGGCGTTTCGACAAAAATTTTGGCCGCGTCATAGTCCGGACTGTCGGGATGGTTTTGCACCACGTCCGTCCAATACCCAATGAACCCGTCCGTCATTTTCCGACCGAGCAAAATGGTGTCGAAGGAGTTGGTCAATTCGGTGGCGTAAGCTTTGAGTTGATCGTCCCATTGCCAGGTCATCCAGTCGAGTTCGCCGTTTGGTCCGCACACAAAGCCGTCTGCGGTGAGTTGCATTTGCAGTTTTAACTTTCTCATGGTTGAAATTTGTTGAGTAATTCGTCCAAACGAACGAAGATAGATTTCATGCCAGCCTCCATGCCCATGTTGAGGGTCGTCTCCAAATCGGTGAGCGAAGCGTAGGTGACTACGGTTTCCACGACCGCATGTGCGCCCTTGTCGGTGAATGTCACCAACCAATTTGCACAGGGCAGTTCCGTGTTGATTTCGCCCGCTTCGTTGCAAAAAGCATCTGTGGAGGTATAAAAATCAATCGGTTGAATCGTAAGGTAGCCCATCCAGCCCCAATATTCCCGGCCATCGGGTTCCACCATGGCGTAGTGCCAATGCCCGCCCGTCCGGAATTGCATAGACTTGGTTTTGGCGGTAAGCGGCGTAGGCGCAAACCATTGATCGAGCAGTTCACTTTTGGTGTAGCAATCCCAGACCAACTGGCGACTGGCGGCAAACTCCCGGCGCACGGTGAGGGTGTTGTTTTCCTTGTCCACAAGGAAGTCGAAAGCAAGGTTACTGTTCATTGTTGGTTCGCTTTTAATGTTGACAATAAGTGGTCGAGTTGATTGAAGCGCTGTTCCCAGATTTTGCGAAATTGCGCTAACCACTGGTCAATCTCTTTCATTTTATCAATTTCGAGTTGGTAATAAATCTCTCGTCCCTGGTGTTGCTGGCTCAATACTTCGCATTCGGTAAGGATTTGCAAGTGTTTGGAAATCGCTTGCCTGCTTGAATCGAAATGGGCGGCCAGGGCGTTGGGGGTCATCGCCTGAACGGCAATCAGGGCGATGATGGCCCTTCTGGTGGGGTCGGCGATGGCTTGAAAAATGTCTCTTCGCATGGGTGGAAATTTTATATGCAATCAATTGGTTGCAAATGTATGCGCAACCGGTTGGTTGTGCAAGTTTTTTTGAGATTTTTTTTTTGGAAAAAAATGGAGGGCTTGTGTAAAATTTCATCAGGTGGCTGCGTTGAATCTTTGATTTGGCTAAGCCGAGTTTATTTTTGACTTCGTCGGAACTAACGTTTAGCTATGAGCGGAAAATTTGAACACGCTTTAAATCTTTCGTTAAAACAAAAAATTTGTAAAGACCAAATAGATTGCGTAAATTTGAATAAAAACAGGTAGAAACATGAAGGTGCTCAATGTATCTATTTCAGAATTAGAGTTTTATAAATTTGACATCAGGAAGGAATCCTTAACCTTTACCGAGTTTGTTGAACTAATCAGCCGGGAGTTGATGCGTCAGAATCTCGACAGGTGTGTGGAGTTAGCTGAGAAACATGGCCTATCCACTATGACAATGGACGAGATAAGCGAAGAAGTAAATGCAGTAAGAAATGCAAAAAATCGTCATTGATACCAATGTAATTGTTTCTTCACTCATTCAACGAAGTTATCCGTACAAAATCATTTATCCGCTCTCGACCAACTTCCCCCACCGTCAACACCACGCACTCGTTGCGCCCTCTAGCCGTAACGAGCAATGCCGTATTTAAAATGCAGCGGTTGGAAAACAGCGGAGACCGCCAAAACAGGGAAGTTATTTACGACACGTTCCTAATTCCGGAATGACTCCTGCTTTGAATTTCATCAGGAGTATTCACCGACATCGGACAACCACAGTCCGTTGCACGGCAGCCGGATGCAAAGCTAATAATCAGGAAAAGCAGGGCGGGAAGATTGAGTTTTTTCATGATAGGAAAGGCTAAGGCATACTCTTGAACGTCTATAAAGTACTACACAAAGCTAACACCTTAACGCCATTTTTGCAACTCTAAAGACAGACACCAAATATCAATAAAATCCCCTACATTCATCCCTTCAAAAACAACCAAGCCATGAACGACGCCTTCCGCGCCCAATTCCCGGCCCTGAGCCGCCAACACAACAACGGCCCGCTGGTTTTCCTCGACGGCCCGGCAGGCGTGCAGGTTCCGGAATCCGTCATTGAAGCCATTTCCGGGTACTACCGCACCTCCAACGCCAATACCCACGGGGCTTTCCTCACCACCCGCGAAACCGATGCGGTGATGGAAGCGACCCGCGAAAAAATGGCCGCTTTTTTAGGCGCTGAAAACAGCCACACCATCTCGCTGGGGCAAAATATGACTACGCTCAATTTTGCGCTCAGTCGGGCCATCGCTCCGTTGCTGCAGCCCGGCGATGAAATCCTCATCACCCAACTCGACCACGAATCGAACCGCGCGCCCTGGTTGGCTTTGCGCGAACAGGGGGTTGTGGTGCGCGAAATCGGGATCAAACCCGACGCCACGCTCGACTATGAAGACCTGGCTGCCAAAATCAACGAACGCACGCGCCTCGTGGCAATGGGTTACGCTTCCAACCTGAGCGGCGCGGTGAACGACATCGCCCTGGCCCGGCAACTGACCTACCGCGTGGGCGCCTGGCTGCTGGTAGACGCCGTGCATTTTGCACCGCATTTCCCCATTGATGTCACGGCGCTGGGTTGCGATTTTCTGCTGTGCTCGGCGTATAAATTCTACGGGCCACACGTCGGCATCCTGTACACCCGGCCTGGCCTGCTCGACCGCCTGCAACCGTACCGCCTGCGCACGGCTTATCAACACGCCCCGTATTCCATCGAAACCGGAACCCTGAACCACGCGGCCATGGCTGGTGTGGGCGCCGCGGTGGACTTCATCGCCTCCATCGGAGAAGGGCCAACGCTGCGTGCCTGCTTGTTGGATGCGATGCAAACCATCGGGCTTCACGAGCGGGAAATGGTCTTGAAATTAGCTAAAGGCTTATCGCAAATGGCGGGCGTAACTGTTGTAGGGCCAGACATAGATGAAGGACTGCGCGCACCAACGTTGTCCATAGCGGTGGCCGGAAAACGCGCGGAAGCGGTCTGCCACCAGTTGGCTGAACGCAATGTTTTTGCCTGGGATGGCCATTTTTACGCCATTCGGGCTACCGAAGTGCTGGGGCTGCTGGAAAATGGCGGCGTCACCCGCATGGGCATTTCGGCGTATACGAATGTGGAGGATGTGGATGCGGCACTGGCTGCGATGGGGGAGGTTGTTTTTACCACATAGTTTTTTTTACCAGATAGTTTTTTACCACATAGTTCACATAGAAACAGTCACATAGAACACATAGGCCTTTCTTAAGAACCCCAACTTCTATATATCCTCAAACTTCTATGTGCCCTATGTGAAAACCCCTATGTGAACTATGTGGTAAATAATTATAAACATTCTATGTTCTCGTGGTAAAAAACCGTATTTGTCAAAACCACAAAAGAGTCATGAAATCATGGATAAAAAAACGCTCTCCGGATACATCCGCCGCAATGAATTGGATGCTTTTTTCAAAGCGGCCTCGCAAATGACGAAAGCGGGCGAAGCCTGGCAAAATGAGCTGGTTTTGCTGGAACGCCGCTTCGTTGAACTGGAGGATCAGGAATCCGACGGCGTCCTGTCGCCCGAAGAAGCATCCCGACTGCGCAACGGCATCAGCCGGGATGGCATGAAACTACTCGAAGAACTCGATGCCCCCCAACCGCTTCATCCAGCCTTTCCAAACGTTCGAAAATCGAAAAAATCTACGTTGTGGCTATTTCTGGGTGCGGGCGTGCTGGCGGCTTTGCTGGTTTGGCAATTCGCATTGCCCCGGAAAAACGAACAACCCAAACGGGATACCTCCGTCTTAAAACCTGCCGAAGAATCACAAATATTAAAACCCGAAGAGGGGGCGGCTGATGCCAATACAACGCTAACCCCTGAGAAAAAAACGACGCCCACGACCCAAAAGCGCCCGCAAACAAAAACGGAACCGTCCAAAAAGCAAGGGGTAGCTCTAAAAATAAATGGCACTACCGATCGTGCTGAAGGAGAAATCGCCGTTTTTTTGGAAAAAGTTTTGCTTGAAAAAGGGATTCCTACCCACCTTGCCGAAAAAGGCGGCTCCTATGCCTCTGCCATAGATTGCCGGTTTTCGATTGACAAAACCCGAACCAGAACAAGGGATGGCGATGATGCTTTGAAATTAGTCATTACCCTGACCTTGACTGCCCGAAATTCGGACAATGTGGTGTGTTATACAAAACGCTATACTTCAGAGGCGCAAATTATGCATCTGGAAGACGAAGAAACTGAAGCGATTAAAAAAGGATTAAAAAGTCTGCGGGAAGCGATTAAAGCTTCAGGCATCCGGGCTTGTGCGGATTGAAAAACAAGATCAGGACTATTTCTTACTTTTCAGCGCATTGTCCAAAGCATCCACAAACAAAGCAAAAAGCTCATTCCCACTGAGGGTGATTTCTTCACTGAACCCGTATAAGGAGACCGCTTTCTTGACTTCATCCATCCGGGTTCTCTTTTTGTACCGGTCAATTTCCTGGCCGCTTTTATCGTAAACCGTGATTTCCACGATCATGTCCACTTTCTGTTTCCGTTTGGAAAAAGGGCCGGAGGAAGTCGTACTGGAGCCGCCGGAAAGCGACATCACTTCCACTTGCACTAACTTGTCGTATTTCCCTGCGGCAACGGCCTCTTTTATTTTTTCGTTGGGAAAACCGGTAATCTTGCCCATCGTAGTCATTTTCACCTTGTCGGCTACGGTTCTTTTTTCCAGGTCAAGTTTTAAGGCTTTAGAGAGTTCCTCCTGGGCATAACTGAACAAGGTATCCAGTGTTCGGATGGTTACAATTTCTTTTGCCGCATTTTCATATTTGAATTCGTCCGTACCATCACCCCAGAATTCATAATCGAGGCTAACCGGAAAATTCAGACTAAAATTGACAATGGCGGCTTTTTGAGCAAAAGCACAAACGGAAAGCAAGGCAAATCCTACGACAGCAATGAATTTTTTCATGTTGATTTTTAGGTTAATGAGAAAAAAAAATGATTCGTTACATCAACGTACAAGAAGAAAAAAAATATTGTGTTTTACGACAAGATTGTTACCGCTTACATTTTTTTAATCCATCTCCTGCCTTCGACAATTCATCCTTCCATTTCGACAATTCATCCTTTTTATCGGGGCGCAGCGCATTTCGGCGTGCTAATTTTGGATCATCGGAGCAAGTAGGCAAGTTTGCAAATTGGCAAGTAGGCAAGACGCAATGCCCTCCGTTTACGGAGCAGGCTTTGCCAATTTGTCCCTTGCCTACTTGCCCTTTGCTAACTTACTTTTTCACCAACCGGATTTCCTGAATCTAAAATACACTCAAAAATGAAACGCATTCTCTTACTTCCTATCCTGCTACTGACCGCTTTCCCGCACCTGTTTGGACAAACGCAGACCGTTAAAGGGCAGATCACCGACAAACAATCTGAAATGCCGCTCATCGGGGCTACCATCGTCTGGCTGAGCGATGCCGCTCAAACCGGCGCCGTGACGGATGCAGACGGCTATTTTTCCTTAGAAAACATCCCCGTTGGCCGGCACGCATTTCAGGTCAGTTACATCGGATACAGCAACCTCACCATCCCGAACGTGGTGGTCACCGCCGGAAAAGAGGTAGTGCTCAACCTCGCGCTTGAAGAAGGCATCACCAAATTGGACGAAGTAGTGGTTACCGCTACTGCGGAAAAAGACAAAGCACAAAACGACTTAGCCACCATCAGCGCCCGGCAGTTCAGTCTGGAAGAAGTGAACCGCTATTCCGGCGGCAGAAGCGATGTCGCGCGTTTAGCAGGCAACTTTGCAGGCGTGAGCACGCCCGACGACAGCCGCAACGACATCGTCATTCGCGGCAACTCCCCAACCGGCGTACTTTGGCGCATCGAAGGCATCCCGATTCCCAACCCCAACCACTTTGCCACTTTCGGCACAACGGGCGGGCCGGTGAGTGCGCTGAATCCCAATATGTTGCGCAATTCAGATTTCCTGACCTCTGCATTTCCGGCAGAATACGGCAACGCTTTGGCTGGTGTGTTCGACCTCGGTTTTCGCAGCGGAAACCGCGACAACCACGAATATACGATGCAGTTAGGCGCAGTCAGCGGCTTAGAAGCGATGGCGGAAGGCCCGTTGGGCGGTGGTTCTTATGCGGTGGCGGCGCGTTACTCCTTTGTCGGCATTGCCAAAGACGCGGGTTTGCCCATCGGCACCAATGCAACGCCGGATTACCAGGACGTGGCCTTCAAGCTCGATTTTGCAAACGGCAAAGCCGGAAAATTTACCCTGTTTGGCATTGGCGGCCTCAGCGACATCGCTTTCCTGCACGATGAAATTGACGAATCGGACTTGTTCGCCGCGCCAAATGAAGACGCTTACGCAAAAAGCCGTTTTGGCGTCGTCGGCCTGCGCCACAACCTGATTTTGGACGAAACTGCCTACCTGCGCACCGTTGTGGCGGCTTCTACCTCCCAAAATCAATTCGACAGCGACGAATATTTTGACCAGGGCACGGACTCGGAAAAACTGCTCCGCATTACAACGGTGGACAACAAAGAATACCGGCTTTCGCTGTCCAGCTACCTGAATAAAAAATTCAGCGCGCGCTTTACCGGCCGTGCAGGCGTTTTGGCAGAAGGCTACTCCTACGACCTCGACACCCAGGATCGCGACAATGCACCCGACCTCGATGGCGACGGCGAACCGGACTGGCGAACCGTTTACCGCTTCGACGACCAAACCACGCTTTTGCAGGCTTTTGCGCAAACGCAATACAAAATTTCGCCCGAGTGGACGCTGAATACCGGTCTGCACGTCCAATACCTTGCCCTGAATGAAACGGCTGCGCTGGAGCCGCGCGTAGCCCTGAACTGGGGTTTTAAACCCGGCAACACACTCAATATCGGCTACGGGATGCACCACCAGGTTCAACCGCTGCCGCTGCTGCTGCTGGAATCGCAAGATGCCAACGGCAACACCCTGCGAACCAATTTCGATCTCGGTTTCACACGCAGCCACCATTTTGTAGTGGGTTACGACGTGAAGCTGGGCAACGATTGGCGGGGGAAAGCCGAGGTGTATTACCAATCAGTTGAAAATGTGCCGGTTGAATCTGCGCCAAGCAGCTTTTCCATCCTGAATGTGGGCGCAGATTTTGTTTTTCCGGACGATAAATTCAACCTTGTCAACGAAGGAACGGGCAATAACTACGGCGTGGAACTTACCTTAGAGAAGTTCTTCAGCAAAGGCTATTACACGCTGGTGACCGCTTCCATCTACGACAGCAACTATAAAGGCAGCGACGGCATCGAGCGCAGTACGGCATTCAACAATGGGTACGTGCTGAACGTGCTGGCGGGCAAAGAATTCAAAATTGGCAAAGAAAAACGCCACGCGCTCACGTTCGATACCAAACTGACTACGGCTGGCGGCAGGTACTACACCCCTGTGGATCTGGCGCTTTCGCAGCAATACGGTACGGAGATTCGGGACGAATCAAAAGCTTTCAGCGAACAATTTGATCCTTATTTCCGCTGGGATGTGAAATTCGGCGTGCAGTTCAACAGCAAAAAGCGCAAATTATCGCAGCAGTTTTATCTTGACATCCAGAATGTTACGAACAACGAAAACATTTTTGCGCGCCGCTACAACGAACAAACGAACCAGGTGAATGAAGTGTATCAGGTTGGGTTTTTTCCGGATTTTATGTATAGGTTGCAGTTTTAGTTGGCAGGGGTAGGCTTACTTCTGATAATAGTTGGCAGTTTTTCAGTTTACAGTTGGCAGTTTTGGGGGTGCTATTGATGATGTTCCATTTTCAAATCGAGTACAGGAAGCTCAATCGGTTAGCAAAAAACACATTGAAACCCGAAACCTCCTGCCACCTGCCACCTGAAAAACTGCCAACTTCTATAACCATCATCAAACACCATTAAAAGAATATCATGGTCAATAAAAAAATCCTCATCATCAACGGTCACCCGGATATAGAAAGCTACAATACCTGTTTGGCGGAAGCCTATAAAAAAGGAGCGATTACCGCTGGGGCGGAAATACAGGAAATCAATATTGCGGAACTGAAATTTAATCCGGTGCTGCAGTTTGGCTACCGAAAGCGGACCGAGCTGGAGCCTGACTTGCTGGACACGCAGGAAAAAATTCGCTGGGCAGAACACCTTGTTTGGGTATTTCCGGTATGGTGGGGTGGACTTCCGGCGCTGACAAAAGGCTTTATTGACCGGGTTTTTCTGCCAGGGTTTGCATTCAAATTTCGGCCAAATTCCCTATTCCAGGACAAGTTGCTGACGAATAAAACAGCGCGGATCATTTGCACGCTCGATCAACCCAACTGGTATTTCTGGCTTGTGAACCATCGTCCGGCACACCATGCCATGAAAAAAATGACACTCCAGTTTTGCGGCATCAACCCCGTAAAAATTACAACGATTGGGCCTATTCGATTATCCACAGATGATTTTCGCAGTAAATGGATCAACAAGGTAGAAACGTTGGGTAAGGGGTTGTTTTAGGGAACAGTTGGCAGCCAACTAAAATCCTGCCAACTAAGATCAGAAGTACGCCGCCGCTGCCAACTGCAAACTGAAAAACTGCTAACTTTTAAAAATGGATTTCATCAGAAGTATTACATTTCGGCATGGCAACCAATATCAAATACTATCTCCGCTTCAATGACCTGTATTTCAGGCTCATTGGCACGCCGTTGATTGGTTTTTTCATGCCGTTTTTGTTTTTCAACCGGGGGTGGAAGGACTGGCCGGATTTATTGATAGGGTCGTGGATCATCAGCATTTTTATGACGATCCTGTATTGGGAAGGAGCGCGCCGAATCACGGCATGGTCCAGAAAACGCTACCCCGAATTTTCAAAAACCGGAAAACGGATCATTCAAACAGTCGTGGTGGTCATGAGCTATGCCATCGCTATTGATTTTTTCACCGGCATCACCCTGATGAAATGGTTGATGCCACCGGATTGTGTGCCGCCATCGGGGCTTGCAGGTACTTATTTATTGATCTTGTTTATCCTGGCGGTATACGAAGCTGTTTTCCTTTACGACCAATGGAAAACCGCGCTCTTAGAGCAGGAACGGGTGAAGCAGGAGCACGTGCGGTCGCAATTGGAAGGCTTACGCAGCCAGGTCAATCCGCATTTTCTATTCAACAGCCTCAACACGCTGATGAGTATTATTCCGGATGACAGCCAGTTGGCAGTCAGTTATTTGCAACGGTTGTCGAAGGTCTTTCGCTACGTGCTGGAAAATCGCGACGAACAACTGATTTCGTTGGAAACAGAACTGGATTTCATTGAAAACTATATTTTTTTGCAAAAGGAGCGCTTTCGCGAAAACCTGAACATCCATATAGATATCCCCGAAAACCTGAAAACGCTCAAGATTGTGCCTTTGTCGCTCCAGATTTTGTTTGAAAATGCGATTAAGCACAATATTGTTTCCGAAAAAAAACCGCTGACGATTGAGGTGTTTGCGCACGATGGCAAACTTGTGGTGCGCAACAACCTCCAGCGGAAAAGCCAGGTCATGGATTCGACGAAATTTGGCTTGGACAATATCCGCAACCGGTATCATTTCTTTACGGAAGCCACGGTGGACGTGCAGGAAGATGCGCAGTATTTTACGGTAGCCATTCCGCTGCTGAAGGTTTGATAGCCAGGTTGATCCAGGTGTCGGACACCTTCGAAGGTGTCCGACACCTGGATCAACCTGGCTATCAAACCTTTATGGCTTAGGGTCAGCCAGCTGAAGCTGGCGACCACAAACAGCAAGGGCTTCGGGAAGTTCTTCCCAAAGCCCTTTCGCTGCTAGTGTTTCTTTTGCATTCTTTTGCTTCTCAAACCTTCGTATTCTGAATCTTATTGAGCACCAGCGCAGCCTTCATGACGAAGTCTTCGTGGTAATCGTGGTATTCGTTGTAGACCATCATCAGACGCGCGGCGTCGAAAGCTGCCGACTTGGGCATCAACTGGCGCGCTGCAATGGGGTGTAACCAGTACTCGAGGTTATTCGAGCGGAGGTACGAATTGTCCATGTCAAAATTAATGACGACCGACAATTTATTAAGCGAAAACAGGTAGTCGGTTTCTTTGTTCAATTCGCGTTGCAAATCAATGACGTTGTGGCGCCCGAAGTTTACACCGGTGCGCTCGCAAAGAAAAACATCCCGCCGGCCATCGAAGGTAACGACATCGCGGAAGCGGTATTTTTTCATGTTTTTGAGCAGGAAGTTTTTGATGGGCATTTTGGTCGGGTGCAATTGCCGGAATGCCATTTTCAAGTCCTCTTCTTCCATTCTGAATTCCTCTTCGTACGGTCTTTTGCGGCGCGTCTTCAGGTTGATGACTTCTTTTCCGCGGCCAATCGTATGTCCCAATTCATTCACTTTGGAAAAAACGCTGACGATATCTACATTGGCTCCATTGGACCAGGTTTCGACAAAAATCTTCTTGGTTTCTTTTTCAAAAACAAGGAGCGCGATGTCGCTGATCGCGTAAAAATTGGGATAGCCACCGTAAATATTGCCATACTTCAATTCCAGAAAGGCGACGCATTCGCCAATATTCATGGGAGGAGGAGGGCTACTTCGTTGTTGTTGGTGTTGTGGCCTGTAAGGTCTGTGTTCTCGTTCCACGGCTGTACTTTATTTTTTCAATGTTTAGAGATGAATGTGACCGGTCTTTTCAGTTTCAACCCGCAAGTTATGTAGAAAATCCAAGACAAAAGAAATAATGGTTTAACAAAAATCTACGAAATAACGAATGAAACGTTGCAAAATCTATTGTTTTTCTGTCGCACCGACATCCTAACAAAACGTAGGGGAGCGCCGCACGTTTTAAAGTTTCAACGGCCCGCAGAACTGTCCGTCGGCGTAGATCAGTTCACCGTCGGCGAAAATTTCTCCGCCCTGCTTCATATCCGCAATCATATCCCAATGCACCGGCGATTCATTTTTGCCGCCCGTTTGCAGGTAGGATTGCCCGATGGCCATGTGGATAGTGCCTCCGATTTTTTCATCAAAAAGGATATTCCTTGAAAACCGCCCGATGCTGTAATTCGTACCGATGGCCGCTTCGCCAAAGCGTCGAGTCCCTTCGATTTGGAAGACCCGGTCAAGCAGATCCTGACCGCGTTTAGCTTCCCAGCGCTCAATATAGCCGTCTTTCACCCACAGCGTAACCCCTTCTACCTCGTGGCCCATATACAGCGCCGGATACGTAAAGTGTACCACCCCGTTGACGCTGTCTTCCACCGGAGAGGTGTAGACTTCGCCGGAAGGCATATTGGTTTTTCCGTCCGAATTGATCCAGGTACGCCCTTTGGTGGAAAAAGTGATGTCGGTGCCGTCACCTTTGTAATGAATTTTTTCGCGGCTGTTGAGCAAATCCACAATACCCTGCTGAGCCTTGCGCACGTTCAACCAGCTCTGCGTAGGATCTTCATCGTACAGCTTGCACGCGCCGTAGACAAAATGTTCGTATTCCTCCAGCGACATCCCGGCTTCCTGTGCGCTGGCAATGGTCGGAAACTGGCAAAGGTTGCGTTTTAAAGCCCGCGTGGCGGTGCGTTCAAAATAAGCTTGCTGGGCAGGTTTGGTTGCTTCCTGAACGATTTTCGCTTTAGCGGCGTCATTGCTTTGGTCTTCGCGCAGGTTGAACGGCGCCCGGATGAACAGGTAGGCATCGAAAGATTCCATCGCCTGGCCATAAAGGGAGGGTACGTAGCGCAGTTGCGATTCTCCGGCTTCCTGCAAGAGAATGCGGTTGCGCTCCCGGAATTCCAGGTCCACTTCTACAACCGCGCCCGCCCTTAGCGCTAAGCGAAAGACTTCCCGCACTAAAGGCTCTGCCAACGTGGTGCTGCGGACATACAATTTATCGCCTTCCTTAATTTCAAGGCAGTAATTGACCAACAGCGCTGCGTATTTCGAGAGGATGTTTTCCATGTGATCATTGGGCGTTTAAACCCACTGTTTTGCCTGATAAGGGTAACGAATGATGTATTGTTTGCGCACCATGCGTTCAATAACATCGCGCAGGCCGTCTATGTTCTCTCTGGACTTTGCTGAAACAAAAATATTATCGTGCCCGAAAAGGTGCTTCAAACTTCCGCGCAGCCCTTCTTCAATTTCCGCTTTGGCTTCGTCGTCCATAAAAGGATCATAATTGCGCGTCCGGTACAGGTCAATTTTATTAAAAACAAACAAGGTCGGCTTGTCGGATGCCTCCAATTCCTTGAGGGTTTGGTTTACCGTCCGAATTTGATCTTCGTGCTGCGGGTGGTCAATGTCCACTACGTGGAGCAGAATATCGCTTTCGCGAACCTCATCGAGGGTAGATTTAAAACTTTCAATCAGGTGGTGGGGCAGCTTGCGAATGAACCCAACCGTGTCTGAAAGCAAAAACGGCATACTTTCGAAGACTACTTTCCGCACCGTGGTGTCCAAGGTCGCGAACAGCTTGTCTTCAGCAAAAACGTCCGATTTGCTCAGCAAATTCATCAGGGTTGATTTGCCCACGTTGGTGTACCCGACTAAGGCCACGCGAATGAATTCCCCCCTGTTTTTGCGCTGAGTGGCGTTTTGCTGGTCTATTTTTTCGAGCTTCTTTTTCAGCAGGGCAATCTTTTCGCGCACAATCCGTCGGTCCGTTTCAATTTCTTTTTCACCGGGGCCCCGCATCCCGATACCGCCTCGCTGGCGTTCAAGGTGCGTCCAAAGCCCCCGCAAACGCGGCAATAAATATTGCATCTGAGCCAATTCGACCTGCGTTTTGGCCTGGGCTGTTTGTGCGCGGCTTGCAAAAATATCGAGGATGAGCGTACTGCGGTCAATGATCTTGACCTTAAGGGCCTCTTCTAATGCGTTGGTTTGTTTACCGGTCAGGTCATCGTCGAAAATGACCATATTGATGTTTTCGTGGCGTTCAAGATAAGCCGCAATTTCTTCCACTTTCCCTTTGCCAATAAAGGTTCGCGCATCCGGATGAATGACTTTTTGCAGAAACCGCCTCGTGCTTTGTGCGCCGGCAGTGAGGGCTAAAAATTCAAGTTCATCTAAGTACTCGTGCGCCTGAGCTTCCGTTTGCTGCTGGTGGATGACTCCGACCAATACCGCAAATTCCGGCTCTCTGCGTATCCCTTTACTTTGTTCTTCTCCTATATTCCAGTCTTTTGCCATTTTCGTGTTTTGTTTTCCACAAGGGTCGCCCCTACTGGATCCATGACGCGGGATTCATGCGTTGTTTTTCCCGCCATACCTCGAAATGCAATTCCGGCGTTTCACTGCTCAGGCTGCCAATCGTTTGCCCGGCGCTCAGTTCTTCGCCTTTGCTCACCGATACCTCCTGAAGGTTGGAATAAACGGTGTAATAGCGTTCGTGTTGCACAACAACGGTGTTTTTATAACCCGGTATAAACTGCACGCCCACCACTTTACCATCAAAAACTACGGACACGGCAGCTCGCGATCCTGCCCGGATATCTATGCCATTGTTGGTAACCTGAACGTTTTTTAGCGTGGGATGGGGTTGTTGCCCATATTTTCGAATGACGCTTCCCCCCGATACCGGCCAGGGTAATTTTCCTTTCTTTTTGGAAAAAGGGGAGATCGCGTCTTCCCGTTCTTCTTCTGCCGCGGTTTTGGTGCTGAAATTTTTCAGCGTTTCCGGATTGCGGGCAGCCTGCTTCTTTTTGCTCACCTCATCCCGGATGACAAATTCGATGGCGTCATTCAGTTTTTGATGTGATTTTTGTTGTTTTTCTAATTGAGCCGCCAATTTGCTTTCGTCTTTTTTCAGCACCTGAATGGTTCGGTCTTTATCTTCCATTTCGCGATCCAATAACTCGCGTTGCTGGTTTTGTGTTCCCAGCAGGCGCTGTTTTTCTTCAATACGGCTTTGTAATTGTGCTGTCCGGGCCTGAAGCGCGATGCGCGTTTCTTCAATCAACGCCGCTTGCCGCCGCCGGTGGCGTTCGTATTGGCGCAGGTATTGCCAGCGCTGAAAAGCGTCATTGAGTCCGGTGGCCGAAAAAAGGAATAACATGCCGCTCTGGTTTTGCCGCATCCGATGTGCCCGGCGCAACAAAGCTGCGTAGTCTGTTCTGAGTCGTTCAATGTCTTCGGAAAGGGCGGCGGTTACTTCCTCTGCCCGCTGGATGCCGGCTTCGGCGTGTTCGATTTCGTCCTGCAAGGTATGGATGACCTGCCGCCGTTTTTTGATTTGCGATTGCAGGGCGAGGTAGCGGTTAAGGTTGGCGGCTTTAGTGGCCTTTGTTTTATCGAGTTGGGTACTGGTTTTGTCAATATCGCGCAGCAAAGACTTTCGCTTGTCTTCCAATTCGCGGCGATTTTGCGAATGAAGCGCAGGCAATGCCAGGAGCAAACACAGGAGCATCAACAGAATTTGACCGGACGGCCTAATCCATACGAGTATATCTTTCGGGTATCTCAAAGCGTATCTCAATTGGGTTGTTGATCTCAACCGATGAAAAACTGATTTCCGCATTCACCTTGCCAGTTTCACGGCTGTTTAGTTCTAATAGACGAAGGTAAGAAAATTTTTGATTGCCTGCCAAATCAGTATGCTCCTTTAGTTCCAAAGCCATGTTGCGACCGGCGCGGCCATCGCTCAGCGTGGTTTTTTCAAGCAGCAATTTCGGGCCATTCATCCAGAAATGGTTTTCTCTCATTTCATCTTTGCCCCAAAGATGGTAGCCGCCTTCAGCAGCTTCCATTTGCAGGTTTTTCCGGGTAAAAAACACCGGATTGCCCAGCAAAAATGCCTGAAGCATTTGCAGGTTGGCCGGAATATTGAGCGCAGACTCCAAATAACTCAGGTCTTTGACATCGTACTCGTTGTTCAACCGGTCTAAGATGTACACGGAATCGCGGGTGACCTGCATCCGCGCCACTTCAAACCCAAGTTTTTTAATGGCAATCCACAAAATGCTGTCTTTGCGCATTTTGATGGTAGCGTTGGCCGAAACCGATTGATAACCATCGTTGTACGAAATTTTGGCTTTGGCGTCAAGCCATTCTGCATACACCTGATTACGGACAAGTTGGTCCATCATAGCCTCCGGTGTATTTTCTTTCAGGCTGTCGCCCGTCATTGCCTTTTTTGGGGTACAAGCGCCCAGAGGCAACAACAAAACAAGGATACCCGCAAATAAAAACTGCTTATTGTTCATAAAGTCGGCGATCTGTGATTTTTTTATCCAATGTTTTCGAGCGGCTGCCCTTTTCTTTTGCTTTGGTCCAGTATTGAAAGGCGTTTTCAGTGTCTTTCAGCAAATACAGCACATCTCCGTAATGCTCGAGAATCAGGGAATAGCGGTCGCCGCCGTTCTCCAAAGCTTTGCCAATCCAGGTTTTGGCACCCTGAAGGTCTTTTGAGCGGTAAAGTACCCAACCGTAGGCATCCTGAATCTTTGCTTGTTCCGGGGCGAGTTCATTGGCCATGGTCGCCATTTGTTTGGCGCGGTCCAACTGCTCCCCGCGCAACGCTAAGCAGTAGGCATAAGCGCTCAGGGCTTCCGGCGATTTTGCGTGCAAAGCCAGGGCCGATTCAAATGCTTCGTCGGAGGCCGTCGCTTTCCCGGCTTCTGCATAAGTTTTGCCCATTTGTACGCGGATGTCCAACTGCAGGCGGCTGTCTTTGCCCGACATGAGCAAGGCCTGTTCGAGCGAACTGAGCGATTGTGGGAAGCGCCCCTGCTCAAATTCAGCTACCCCGTGCATGTAAAAAATAAAAGCCCTGTTTGGAAATACATCCATGGCCTGCTCGGCGGTGCGGTGCACGGCTTTGAAATCGGCCATTTCAGCCTGGATGCGCAGCACTTGTTCCCATACCAAATAAACCGTTTCGTCTAATTCCAGCGTCTTTTTGTACTTCGCTAAAGCGGCTTCCGGTTGCCCGGAATAATACAACAGATCAGCGTGGGCAGCGTAGCCCTTTGCTTCACCGGGATGGGTCGTTTCCAGAATTTGTGCCAGTTCGATGGCGCCGGCAGCTACATTTTTGTCGCCCGTGTCGGCTACTTTATTGATGTAGGGCAGCAACTTGGCAATTTTGTAGTCAATGGAGACATCGGTTTGGGCAAATGCCGCTTTCAACGACGCTAAAAATTGAGCGTCATTCCCCGTTTCGCCAGAGCCGGCTAAGGCAATGCTGGCTTTTGGATCGTTAATGTTGATTTTGAGGATGGTGCGGTAGACCCCTTCTGCAAGTTTGGCTTCGCCAATTTGTTCGTAATAAGCGGCCAACAGGTAGTAATGCTCGATGTCTTTTGGGAAAGCCTGCACTAAGCGCTCTAATTCAATCGCTGCTTTTTTGCTGTCGCCAATGCCCACATAAAGGGAGTGCTTGCGGCGGGCAATTTCTTCTGTCAGGCCGGTGCGCTTTTCCAGGTCGTCGTAAACTTTGATGGCTTTTGGGATTTCATTGGCTTTGAGCAGGAAGTAGGCCCATTTGTAGTAATATTCTTCATCGTTGGGAGACTTGCTGACCAAGTACTCATAAACACCGGCTGCTTCTTTGTTCCGGCCAACCTGCTGATAGGTATCGGCCAAAAACCGGTGGTACCAATGGTTCTCCGGCGACAGATCCACCGCCTTTTTGGCAAACCGAATGGCCTCATCGTCAGCCCCTTTTACATCGTGAAGGCGCGCCAGTTCGTAATAAGCGGCATCGTTGGTGGCATCGTCTTTCAAGACCTGTTCGTAGAGCTTGATGGATTTGTCGTAGTTCCCGAGGATGCGCTCTAAATTAGCTTCGATCAGCAGCTTTTCGAGGTTGACGGTTTTTTCTTCTATCTGCTCGATTTGTGCCTGAATGTTTTGCAAACCGCCCCCCGTCAGGAGCAATGTTCCGGTTAATAAGCGTAGTTTTGCCCAAAAGTTCATAGCGTTATTCGGCATTAATTCTTATTGAAAATCAATTGTTTCGATGATCTGTATACCTCCATATCCAATACAACGATACCCGGTATTTGGTTCTATTCCAACTGCAACATAGTAACGGCAAATGATTTTGTCAAATTGCTTGCGCAAAGATAGTGAATTCAGTTGGCAGTCTCTCAGTTGGCAGTTGGCAGGCGTGTTTTCGTTTCGGATCAAGTTCCGGAGTAATAAAACAGTTGGCAGTTGAACAATTGGCAGTTGGCAGGGGTTCAGCGCTCGTAAAAAATTGCACCCGCCCAGAATCTGGGGTGCCAATATTCGGAATTGAGCTCAGGAAATTGCTTATTCCTGGCGTTGAGGATGGTTAAGCGGAAAGATTCAGATGGGGGGTGATTTTTGAGATGCTCATAAAAGCGGGTCGTAAAAGCGGAGGCGAAATCATCTTCTACCGGCCATAAAAAGGATAGTATGGCTTGAACGCCCGCGCGGCAAAACGTCTCCGGCAACCCGATGATCCATCTTCCGGGTAATACAAAATGCTCAGCGCCACGGCAGGAAGATAACACCAATAGCTTAAGCCGGGAGAGGTCTGAAAAAGACAAGATATCGCGAAGGGTCAACATTTGACCATCTGACAACAGAAGGCCGCTCTGATCCGGATGCTGAAAGTCAAACTTTCCATGACAGGAAAAATGTGCCATTTCGGCTGAAGGCAAGAATTTTCTAACAACTTCCAATGTGCTGGATTCATCTAAAAACACCTGTACAGCAGCCCCGGAAGCGGATAAGCTCCTGCTAACTTCGTTTATTTCTTTTAATACCCCTGGCAGGCTATGCAAGCCGGCTACCGCTTTGGAAATGCCCGACATAAAAACCTCTTTCCCGCGTAAGGTTATTGCCTCGTGATTTTGTATTCGATCGTCGGTTGAGACACAAATCCGCGCATCTTTTAAGGTCCTGATTTGGCTCAATGAAAATATAGTGAAAGGAAATCCGTGAAGCACATCATCTGCGAGGAATCTGATGTGCCGGATATTTTGACCGTGCTCTTTAAGGATGGTCTCAATTTGTAGAATTTTTTCCAGATGGCGCACTATGGCAAATGGGTCATCAACGGATTGATTATCCACAACTTGACTCGCTTCTGTATCTCTGGATTTTCCATCCGGGTAAAGCCAGTCGCGCAGCGTGAATACCAATTGCCGCAATGCAACCCGGCTGATGCTGGTTAGATGGAACCGGATTTTCAGGAATGACCTTGAAATAATGACAACCCGGTCGGGTAGTACCAAAAAGGAAACCGACAACGTCCCTTTAGGCTGGCGCCAAAGTTTTCCTAACATCCCGGCAGTCGTTCCGGGGAAACCGAAATCGCCCGGGCGGATCCCGGCGCCAATGTTACGGGTCAGATGATCTTTGTATTGGTTTGTTTTTTCCTGAAATACATGCGATTTTTTCATCAGCTTCCAGGTAGTCCACCAACGGGCTGGAAAGAATCCGGCGTGATGAATTTTTTGTTTCTGGCGGAGCAGTTCATCCGAGAATCCGGCCAGAAACTCTTCGTTTGGCGACCATTTATTCAGCAGATACAAAGCCTGCATCGTTGGAGGCAACGTAGCGGTTATCCGATCCAGTAATACCTGGTTTTCGGCCATCCAGTCAGGTTTTTCCTGTGCTGAAACCAGGTTCGTGTGGGATAACAACTGGCGAAATTGCCAGAGTTCGGGCAGGAATTGGTTTTTTGTCAAAAAATCCAGCAGGTCTTGATGAGGAAAACTTGCCGGGATGGGGGTGTTGGTAAAATAAAACAGCATGAATTCCAATACGTGAAAACGAATATGGATCAGAGGGGAATCGCATTTGCTCACGAATAACTGCAATTGCCCGTGCAATTCAGCAGCTTTTTCGTAGTGGTTCTCAGCCAGATAAAGTTGGAAAAGCAACGATTTTTCCTCAAAAAAGCTAAGATAGTCCTCCGAACGCTGATAGGATTCAAATGCTGTTTCTGGCAGCATTTTTGTTGGCGTTAATGGTTTTTGAGGTACATAGGCTCGCCGGTGATTGAGCACTGGCAGCGTTCCCTGAATTCGGTTATTGGCAACTTTTAAAAACTGGCTAATCCGGAGCGCTAAAGCGGTTTCTCCAAGGTTTTGAGCTTGAATGAGGCAATCTTTCAAGATGTCTTCTGCGTCATTTACCTGGTTGAGGAGTACTTTGGTTTGGGCCAGGTTGAAGTTTGCTTTTATTTCCGGCAGCGCCAGATGGTGTTGGCGACACAATTGAGCCGTCTCGAAAACCAGCCGGCAAGCTTCCCCCATATCGCCCCGAACAAGGGCAATTTTTGATTTAATGTCCAGCAAATGGATCGGGATTCCGGAAGCGATGCCTGTTCCGGCAGCCTCTTGTTCAAGTTCCGCCAAGCTTGCTGTACTCAACCGTATTTCTCCTTTCTGGAAAAGGGCTTTTACGTGTAGCAATTTCATAGGCAAAAGCCGGGAGTCAACAAGCGGCGAACCGTGTTTTTCTCCAATTTGAATGCCCCGCTGAAGCATTAAAATGCCTTCCGCGAAACGCCCGAGTGCTAATAGCAAAGCCCCAAGGGCATCGTACAGGCAAACAAATTGATCTGCTTCATCCTGTGGTGTGCAAAGGGGATCAAGTTGCACGCGCTGTTCCCATTCCGGCAGTCCGGAGGGCGAAATCTGTATATCATTTACTGGTCCAATGATATCGGAAAGCGATTGAATGTTTTCAATTGCAGCATCTATTTTGCCATCATTAAGGTTTACAAACATCAATTTGGTTACGACATGGATGCGCATGGCGATGTTTCCCAGGCTTCGACTCAGATGAGCCATAGCCGAAAATAAATGCCGCGCCGCTGTTTTATTGCCGGCCAGCAAAGCAATGTCCCCCAGCCGATCAACGATAAAAAATTCATTGATCGTGAAAGGTAAACCGGGTTCAAGTTCCTCCCAATCAAGGCGATACCTCAACAGATTTGCGTAAGCCATTGCAGCCTCCGGAATTTTGCCATCGCTGCGGAGCCGCTCGGCCTGATTAAAAACGCGGCGGTATTCTTCCGGAGAACCAATATTGGATGCTTTACCAATCATTTGAGGGTTATTTGAAAACCAGGACATTGTGATAAAAGGCAACCACGACTCATGCGAATCAGGGGCTGATTCGCATGAGTCCTGTTTGAGCCAGCCTTGATGGACTAATTTGCCGAAGGCGTCGTCACATAATATACCGGCCCGGGCACGGTGTAAATTACATCGCAATTGCCATCCTCGTCTTCATCTTTGCAATTGCTGGTTCCGCTGCCGGGTTGAACCTTGAAGCGAAGATTAGGTGTTGGTATATCGAAAAAAGCAGCGCTTACCCTGGGTTCTGCCGTCGCATAAAAACGGGTATTTCTGCCAATGGTCTGCGCGGAAATATCATAAACCTGAACGCCCGGAATCGCCCTGATCTGACCAATCGTAGCCTCAAACGGAGCCGTTGGATCAATTTTGCTGAATGCAGCGCCCTCCGAGTAGATGACCTTAGCGCCTTTTTTGGAAAGTGCTTCGATGGGTACTTGTCTGGCAAACGGTTTATAGCCTTCCCAACTACCCATAACGATCATCTGTCGGTCGGTGAAGTACATATCGGTCATCACCTTCATTTCTGCCTTCATTTCTGCTGGAATATTGGCATTGTCAATCATTCTGTTCGCCTCATCCAGGAAGTCATTACTTCGGCCCGACCAATTTTTATGGGTCACCGCTTCATTGAAATACCGGGCAGTGACATTCAGGTCGCCATTTTCAATGGCTTTCAACCCGGCCTTTAATTGATAGCGCACTCTCATCGTGGCATATACGGGGGTTTCGCCAAAATGCTGAATTATCCGGTCCATTTGGGTGGCTGCTTTTCCAAACTCCCCTTTATCGGCAAATGCTTTGGCCTGGGCGACGCCTTTTTCTTCAATTAGCGCCAGTTCGGCAATTGCGCCGTCTTTCCCCTTGCGATCCACTAAGCGCTGGTAAAGGGCTTCCTTGGGTTCATCCAGCGGGTTGGCTTTTTGCATATTGGGCAAATCCTTTTTGGCCATCAGTTGAGCTTCGGCCTTGCTGACCCATTTTACTTCCACAATTTTAGAAGTCGGACTGCTGCCCGAGGTACGCGCTTGCCAACCTTGAGGAATATTAGTGGCCGGTTTGGCATCTAACCGCATCACCATCCATTCATTGCTGTTTTTGACCTGAGCGCACCACTGACCGCCCTCCGTCTTAAAATACTGGACTACTTCGGGATGTTGGCGAAGGAAAACCGCCGGATCACCTTTAAAATCGCTGATTTGTTTAGCGATGGCCATGCCTTTGTCTACTGCATTGGCTTCAAAGCCGACAGAAAAACCATTTTTGCCGGTAGCGACAGCGCGCAACTCGCCAATGGGGGTGTCGCCCAGTTTGCTGCCTAAAGCAAAGGTTCCGTCGGGCTTTTCCACATGAGTCCATTCAAACTTGGTATTGGTGACTTCCCCATAGCGATTGCGCAGTTTGTATCCCTCTTTGGGTTGTAACTCAATCCGGGAGGCATTTGCTTCGACATCGTCAATAAACTTGACTCTGGTAGCTTTAAAAGTCGTAAAGACATTTCCCCCTTCTTCATAACTCATTTTAATATTGGCTCGACGTATTAAATTATTTTCGGCAGAAAGTAACCCTGGAGCATCTTTTAGCAGCTTTTTTTCTGCGAGAGAAACACCACCAGCCATAATTTTATTTGGAGAAAATAAAATAGGAATTGCCTCGGTGTTATTCCCCAAATACCCCCGGGGGAAAAAGGAAACTTTCTCCCATTCTTTAAATTTCAAGTCGTGGTTAGATTTTGCCCAATCCGGGAACCAGAGATTTCGGTTGACCGGGTAGTTGGCAAGAAAGCTCAAGGATTGCCCTGCGTTTTCGGCGTTCAACCAACTGATGATAGTACTCCATTTCATGATTTCATTCAGTCGCTCGAATTGCTTTTCGTACTGACCGACTTCTTCATAATGATTGTTCCACCAGGATATTGCAACGTCTAATTTTGCAGAAGCTTGTGTTTCTATATTTTTGCTTACCCCATCTGGCGTAATCCCTTCGAGAGAACCTGGATCATTCGATAAGGCGAAAATTTGCGTTGCGTTGCGCGCAAAAGTCAACTCTGTCTTATCATTGTCATTCTGAAATCCATTTTTGTTGGGGCCAAACCACAATCTTAGAGCAGATAGAGCCTCACTCTCCTGTTCGAAGACAGTTGGACTGGACAAATAAGACTGCTCATGGTCTTTAAATCCAATAATAAATTCTATTGGCTTGGAATTGAATCGGTTCCCGCTCCAAATTTTAGCTAATAAATCTGTATAAAAAAGCGTCATCCCTACTTCTGTACCTTGTAGAAAACCGTCGTAACGAGCTTTTTGGTACAGGCAGGTTTTCTTGATTTCAAACCCTGCACCGAATAATTCATCAATTTTAGCAATTGCATATTGCATCAAATCTCCCTGTTTTTGCTCCAGCTTGGCGATTAGTTGCTCAGCCGAAAACTCTGGCCACAGGGCTTTTTCAAACACAGGCAGGTAACGTTTTACAAATTCAATGGATTTTTCAAAATCTACACCTGGATCCAATGAAAACCCGCTGGCTGAAGCGGTTTCTCCCTCGAGGCTTTCGACCATGGCTTGAGCTTTGCCTACATAAACCTCTTCAAGTGCTGTAATTTCAGCTTTCATGTTAACAACAAGATCTGCCAGCTTCCTATCGTTGGTGTAGCTGGAGATACAAGTTCCGTCCCGCGGAGTGTTGTTTACGAGCGATGAAATATAATCAACAAGGCAGTTTTGTGTTATAACAGATAAGCTTGAAAATCTCTCGCCATCTGAAAATACCAGCGCCTGTATTTTAAGATCATACTGATCAAAAATCCTGTTTTGTTCGGCCTGATATTCGCGGTCAAGGTTGTTGATTTGACCTTCTCTTCCTGCCTGTTTTTCCTGAATGTCTTTTTCAGACTGCCAGATTGCTGCAACGTCTTCCGGGGTGGCCTTTCCGTAGGTATGGCCGAATATTTTCCGGCCGCCCAGAATCAGGTTTCCGTTGTCGTCCTTTTTGGCGTAGGTGACGTCGTCCGTTTTATCCATGAAGTATTTAAGGTCGTTGAGACTTGCGACGGCCATTTCAAAATAGCCCATGTCCGCTGTAAAAAAAGAAGCAGCGTCCACATTCTCGCGACGGGTAACCCGGGCAAATTTGCCTTCCGTGTTCAGGTCGTATTCAAAGACGAAAGCTTTTTGGGGCTTTTCGCTTTGATTCTTGCGGGCTTCATCCAAAATGTGGGCAATATTGTCCTTTCTGGTTTTCTCATCTGATACCGGAATCAGGGCCAATACTTCGCCATTGCCAATGAATTTAGAGCGGGTATCGCCATACTCAAAATTGCCCAGTGTAGCATTGAAACCATAACGTACCGGTGCGAGGTCGAAGGAAGCTTCTGCAATTTCTTTTCGTTCCAACCCTCCGTTGGTCAGCAAGGAAAAAAGCAGCCAGTCTTTCGCCTGGTCGGCTTTTTCCCGGTCGCTGAATTCTTCAAGGGCGAGGTCCGGGTAAGTAAAATTGACAACAAAAGGTTCATCAATCTGGTAATTCGAAAAATGTTCGCGATTGAACAAGGTATCGCCGAATTTGAAGTATCCGACGGCTAACAGGGCGGCGCCTGCGAGGCAATAAAACAGCTTCTTCATAGTTTTAAAGGTTATAATTTTGAAAGTTAATTTCCTAAAATTGTCTCCATTCCGGGTATCGAACAGCGCTGATTGAAATCAGGGCATTTCTGTTTTCGTGATCACGTCTTTCACCCAATCTTTGCCTGCTTCCCCAAAATACCCAAAATGATGCGCTGCCCGTATCTCTGTATTTGCCGGGAACGGCAGATTTCGTTGGCTTTCCACGGTGGCAAACAGGTCGGACGGCTCGCTGGCGTATATCCAGTCGCCCGCTGTTTCGCCCAGTTTGAGCAGCAGGCGATTAAAGACACCTTGCGACTCGGCACTCCGCAAAGCCTGGGCATCCCCGGCCAGCACAAAGTACTTCGTATGAGCCGGCGCATTGTTCCCGGCCAGTTGCTGCATTAGCTCACTAAAAGGCGCCATATCTCTAAGAGTCGTAAAAGCCAAAGGGGTAACTACTGCCAAAGCCCGTTGCACCCATTGGATGACCGCCCCGGCAGGTCCGGAGACCCCGTTGAGCGCCATTGCCAAAGCCACATTAAGCCAGTTGGCCCAGGTAGCCGACTTACTCCACAGCGTGCCTCGGTTAGGGGTTCCGATCAATAGCAACCGGTTAACGGTATCTTCCTCCTTTGCTAAGTTTTCGATCCAATAACGACAAACAAGCCCGCCAAGCGAATGCGCCACTACGGTCAGGTGCTTGCCATCGGCGTGCCGGAGGCCAACTGCATTCAGGGCATCTTTCAACCGCAGGGCAATCTCGGTTACGCCTGTGTTAAGGTTTTCGTAGTCAAATGCCAGCACGAGATCGAAATGGCCATTCCCATAAAGGCTTCTGAGCATGTCAGCTTCTTCTCCTGTATTGCCGAATAATCCATGCACCACTAAGCAAATATTTTGGGCAGCGGCAACCCGCGCCCGAACCGCCGTGGCGCCGCTGATATACTGCGCCGGCTCTGTATCATAATCTACCACCCGAAGTTGAAAAACCGTTTGTTCGAGACCTAACCCAAGCTTTAGCAAACCAAAAACTAAGGCCCGACCTAAGCTGCGTGTGTTTTCAGATTCCGAAAGCGCAGGCAACTGCCCGATGGAAATGGCGATACCGCCGTCGGGTTCTTGCTGTGTTTGTCCGAACGGCAGAATAAATTCGCCGTCATGCGCTACGGGCAAGACCCAGTTATTGCCGGACAACCCAGGCTCAAGACGCAATTCGAGCGGTGTATCTATGCGGCCGGATGCGTCGGTTTGGAGGTCAAGGAGGTGAATGGCTGCAGGTTGTTGTTCCCGAAGCGCCAATAGGTTTACCCCTTGCATTTTCAGCTTAGCGCTAATGCCATCGAACCCCCGAACACTGCGTGTGTAATTTCCGGCCGTGCCGATGCTTACCCTGCCGCTCAACGTTGGATTTGGTTGCAGCAACAATCCTCCGTGGTGAATCCCCCGGTCGAGTGTTCCGGCCTGCCGAACGATTTTTACCGTTACGGTTTGCGTAAACCAATATTCTGAGGAGTGAGTCCCGTTCCCATTATTGCGTGCTGCTTGCTCCGTATCTCTCCTTCGGTTTATTCTTTCAACCTTGCCAAAACCGGGTAGCGCCTCTTGTTCAAGCAGGAAGGTATCAATCGGTTGGGTGCTGGCGATTAGTTTAAAGATTACGGTGGATTCGGAGGCATCTCCCGCAATCAGGAATTGATCACGCCTTAATTCTACCTCGCTTTCTAAGTTCTTAAGCTGCATATTTCCCGGTAGCCAGGATTTTATCCAATAATTTCGAGTGAGTTGGATCAATGCAACAAAAAGGTCACGTCCGGTCGCGTTATTGGCGAGTATCCGAAAAGGTATTTTGCTTCCGGAATAATCGAGGTGAATGTTTTTATCGTGAAATACCCGACCATCTTCAAACGCAACAGAGAGGCCGAGTTCCGGCTCTCCCGTCAGGGGCGGATTATCTACGGCAGCGATGCGTTCCCAATGTTCAATTTTGGCCAATAGGCTGCCAATATCTTGTACGCAGCTTTCAAAGGCGCCTTCCAAACCCGCAATTAATTGCCCGGTAAACCGGTGCTTGATTAAAATGCGACCCGGTTCAAGCACAATCACATATTTGCACCGCTCAGGAATATTTTGGATTTCAAAAAAAGGAGACGGGTTAAGGAATAACTCATTAAATCGTTCCTGCAATGCTACATCCCCATCTAACAGGAAACAGACATTCGGCTGGGGCAAAGAGATCACGTCTGCCCAAAATTGTGTTTTCGGAGGAACAGGTTGTCTTAGATTCAGGCGAGAATAGTTCATCATAACGGCCTCAATCGTGGCCAGGATCGCAGGTTCTTCAGTTCCGGGGACGGTATTGATCTTTGTTAAAGAAAGGTTGATCGGTGCTTTGCCAGCCAGATTCATGGGCAAACCGTGTACGGCGCCGTATTCCATTTGCCAGACGCCGTCTTTACGATGCACAAAAAAGCTGTTTTTACGGACTGCTTCCTGCCCAAGAAAATAGCGATTGCTGTTAAAATATCCTACGACTTCGAATGTTGGCGTTTGCGGGGTTCGGTTGACCCGGCTCTGAGCAACTTTCGAGCGTACCCGCTGAAACAAGTCGGAATAGGTAATTCGCCCCCTGGAGCGCTCCAGAATTTGCAACAAATGGTAGGTAAACAATCCATGCTGGAATTTTTCGAAGGCTACCTGATCCCGATCACACGCGCTCAATACGATATGGGGTCTTTCAGGTACATGAACCGTTCCGTCTGCCTGATGCGTAAACCAGGCATCGAGATAAGTTTCCAAAGGCCGCGGTTCGTTCCTGCGCCCCGGGGTGAAGCGGCATGAAGTTGCTTCATCCTCTCCGCTGCGGGTCAGTGTGCCTGAGAAGCAACAATCCGCAAGGAAGACAATTTCCACGCCCTCGGAAAATTCCGAAAAAAGCACGCCTAATTCTTTGTCAGCCAGGTCATAACCCCCTGGAAGGCGGCTGTCATAACAAACCAGCGTTTCGTCCTGCTGTTTGGGATCTATCCGGCGAAAGGCTTCTGCCGACTTGTTGTAAGATCCATGACCACTATACTGAATCAGGATGGTATCCCCGATTAGGGCTTTGGCGCTCAGCGCGCGAATTGAATGGATGATATTGGAGTAGGTAGCCTGTTCATTCACCAAACTCATCGTATGATCTTCCGGTCGCTGGGGGTAGAGCGTTTTCAACAATGCCTTCATCCGGTCAATGTCCCGGATACAACCCTCGAGCGAACGTACTACGCTGTCCGGGTGGTACTCATTAATGGCGATATGGAGTGTGTACAGGAATGGCATACTGGTGAATGCGTTTTTTGTCTGTTAACAATTAGCCAATTTTTGCAAAATATCCAACTTACAAGCGTGCGACAATTGAACGTGCGCCCCATCGCTTAAAACCAGGGTTTTTTCAGTGCAGCAGTAGCGTTCCACCTGATGGAGGTTGATTACGCAGGAGCGGTTAACTCTGGCGAAAGGATATTGGTGTAATCGCTGTTCTAAGTCGTCTAACGGTAGCGTTAAAGGAATCGTTCGCCCATTTTGAAGGATAATTCTTCGAAAGGGCTTGCTCATTTCGTATCTTACGATTTGTTGCAAGCGTACATAGTCTATCGTATTTCGACCCACCAGCGCAATACGATCTGAAGGTTTACCCCCTTCGTGCAGTCCAACGCCTTCGCCAGCCGAAACCAATTGCCGGAGCATGGCCCGGTCGCGGGTACGCCGGGTCATGCGGGTCAAAGTTTTAGCAAGCGCATCGTCTTTGATCGGCTTAATCAAAAATGCAGCGCCGTAAGTCTGAGCTTCGTAAGCAAAAGTTGCCCATTCCGATAAAATCGCTACCTCAATTTGATCGCGTTCCAATTGCTCGATCATTTCGAGTCCGCAAAAATCGTCCGGCTCAGGGCTTACCAGAACAATCTCCGGTTTGTACAACCGGATGGCTTCCCATCCGCTCGTCCAATCGGTAAAAGCGCCAAGAATAAGGCATTCGGGGAAAACATTCCTTACCTGGAGGGCTATACCCGCTGCATCTTTGTCAATGATTATTGTTTTCACGTTAGAGGGATTTTTTGGCGGCTTATGGCTGAAGATTTAGTATTTAAGCAGGATGTTTCCGGCGTTAGCAAACACCTCCGTTGGTTGGCCGGGAGGTATCAAAACCCTGGATTGAAGACCTGGCCGAATATCTTCCGTTCCAATAATATTGAGCTCTTTTGTTTTGCCCGTCCCTTCAATAGTAGTCACTTCGGCAAGCTTAAGCTGTGGATTGCGTGCACTGTGCAAAATTTGTGACGATCCGGCTGCCAAAGAGGTTTCAGTCAGCTTTAAGATGTACTTCGAGTGGTCGCCATAAAAATCTATAACTTCCATACAAACAGCTTTGTCGGTAAGTAGAAAGGCATTTTGCAGCGTTGCTACTGTAAACTTGTTGTCCGCGTCTTTGGTAATGATTTGCAACACCGATCCGGTATTGGTCAACATCAATTTGTGGTGGTAGCGGTAACGGCCATTCTCCAGGGTAGCAAGGTCGTATTCGGCGGGCAATACGCCGAGTGCATTTGCACCAAATCGGTTAATGTCTTCACCTTCCGGTTCTGAAACCGGGATAAACGAAATTTGAATTTTTTGCATTGAGTTTATCGTTTTTAAAAATTAAGGGAATGAAGAAAAATCATTCGTTTTGTGTTTTTACGGGTACTACCTTGTTTCCGGGGGCCCGGCCTGTATTGATTTAAAAAAAGTCATTTGGCTTTGTGTTTTTACGGGTACTATCTTGTTTCCGGGCCCCGGATTGTGTTTTGGTGAAAAATCATTTGGTTTTGTGTTTTAGAGCTTGTTCAGGAAATTCCGAACAAGCTCTTATGGGCGGTTTCTTGGTTTCCGGCTCCCGATAGAGTTCGTTGGTGATGCAGTGCAATGCACCCACATCATCCATAATGCTATGAAAGTCTGCTTCGATAAAGTCTGCTTTAAAACCAAGTTCAGCCCAGATCGCAGCGGTTTCATGTTCTATTTCAAGCAATTTTTCATGAAAGGGGGGTGCATTTTGGCCATAGCTCGCCCGGGGCATCCATACACTTTTAGAAGCCTGGATTACTTCTGTCAGACAATTATTATAGAAACAGAGGTGAGTTTTGTTATTTAATTTTACTAGCGGAATCCGATTGCGCAGGACGTCAAAATTTTGGCTTTTCAAATCTGTTGCTACGCCATCCAGGTACCTGTTTAGCCCTTCAAGCTTGTTTAGTTCATCCTCATTGGCATTGAAGAGCGCTTCACACCGTCCAAGGAGGACGCTGTATTTTCCGGTGGTTTCATTAAACCTACCCGTGAGCGATAGATAAAGGTCAATATGCCTTAACAGGTTCGGTTCGTTTTCTGTGTGTTTCCCAATTTCAATCACACAGGTGAAAGGGCCGGTTTCCCCCCCATTGAACGTCCTGAGCAGCGCCTGAATGACTGCGCTGTGTGGTTGTTCCTGGTTTTCAATAAACCGCCTTAATTCTCTGGCGCCAACCAGAATAAAGTCCTGATCGAATAAAATATTTCCTCCGGCCACGGGTATTTGTCCTGTTCCCACCCTCAGTTGTTTTGGGCTGGTTTCAAATTGAAGACGCCCAAGGTGGTTATCAGCCCATGATGTGTTGTCTAATCTTGCCACACTTGATTTAAGGATTTCAACCTGACCATTTTCCAACTTCCGGAACACAAACGGGTCGCGTGTCCAGTGTGAATAATTCATCAAATCCTCATCCGGCAATAGCATCACACACCGTTTCGTAGTTGGCAGCACCTGGCTGGCCTGGCTTTCTGCTATATCATTTTCGTCAACGCCGGCTTCTCGAAGGAAGGAGTGCAGCGCATCCCCGATTTTCCGATTATTACACCAAACCACAACCGTGCAGTGGCCGGGCATTTTGTTTAAAACGGCAACGACCCGCTCAAAATGGTAGTTATCCCCGATGTCGGGTATCGCCATAAATAATATGCGAATTTTTCCGCAAACAGACGAAAAGCTATGGTTAATTTGTATGTTTGACATAGTATGTTTGGTTGTACCTGCTTTCGATAATACAAAAGTAACTTGCCCTTATCCCTTGGGCAAGAAAAAAAAGCAGGAAAACTTTCCCTATTTTTTCCTAAAAAGTAGTATAAGTTGCTGAATTTCAGCATTTTTAATGCCGAAAACAATAAGGTTGTTTTTTGTGGATATACAAATCAGGATATATGTTAAAGCTGGAGGATTTGATTTTTTTGATTAAGAATCTCACTACCGCCGAGAAACACCACTTTACCCGCAACACGACCCTTGATGCGAAGTATCGAAAGCTGTACGATATGTTGAGCCAACACGCCGGAGAAGGCGCCGACGACCATAAAAACACGCTGATCACCAACAAAGCACGTCGGGCTATGAAAACCAACGGGGTTTTAGCCACTGCACAGAATTTTCTTGGCAAAGCCTTGCTCCGCTCACTGCGAATTCAAAAAGGAGATACGGACAACCGGGATTTGAGTAAAGAAGACCTCATCAAGGCTTTGATACAGGAGTCGAAATTATTATTGCAGCACGGCATCTATGATACTGCGATTGGCCGGTGTAAAGAGGCAATTGAGCTTGGCACAACCTATGAATACCCGGCGTTGGTATGCGAAGCCCTGAGACAGCTTATATACCTTTCAGGGCAGCAGGATTCCAAACAATACCACCTTGGAATGGAGCAATATTTGGAGCGATTGGACTACTTTTCGCAATTGCAAAAAAATGAATACGACTATTTCATCCTTCAATACAGGACCTTGCTGTTGTTCCGGCGATCGAGGAGCGCCCACTCGCCCGAAGTACAGTCAGCGGTGTCCAACCTGCTTGAAAACCCTCTACTCAAAAACCTGCCGGCGGAAGCGACTTTTTTGTCCAAAGCGCATTTCTACAATGCACATGCAGCTTTATGCGCGGTATCCGGAGACCGCAAAATGGCTCAGGCGCATCATTTTTCTGCGCTCCAGTTGTGGGTGAATCCCGACTATAAAATATTTAAAGCAGAGCGCCCCCGCTTGTTCATTGTCCATCTTGCTAACTATCTTACTTATTGCAATACCCTCTATTCGTTCGATAATTTTCAGGAATATTACAAGCAGCTCGAAACTGCCCTGACGCCTACTTTCGATGACGAAGCCGAAGCTTTTCAAAACCGGATATTCATCAAACAACAATATCACCTGAACAGGGATGAATTGGAAATTGCCGCAGACCTCATCGGGGAAATGGAAACGGGTTTAGCAAAATACCAGGCTAAAGTGAATAAATCCCGTGAATTAACACTCCGATACCACCATATTGTCGCGCTTTTTGCTTTGGAAAAATATCAGGATGCGCTCAGTTTTGTGAAGCGCCTGTCCGAACGCGGAAAAACCGAACAACGCACAGATATTCAATTTTTCATCAAAGTATTTCGCATTCTTATCCACTATGAACTGAATGACAAAGCAGACCTTGACACTATGGTCAAAAGCACCAAAATTATTTTTGATCACAACAAAGAATTATTTGATTATGATCGGATTGTTTTGACCAATCTGGCTAAAGTCGTAAAATTGAAATTATATAGATTACCTGATGAAAAGACTGCTGCTGAAATCCGGAATAGCTTTGCCGAGTTTAGGGATAGCCTGCTTAAATTTGCGCAGCGCGCTCCTAAGCCTATTGGATTCACCGAGTTGCTCTTGTGGGTAAAAAAAGGCGCTTCCCCTGTGCCGGTCACGTTTCGGGATATGCTGCGTGAAGAGATTGCGATAAACAAGCGCTCGATTTCATAGCCCTGATCCTGTCCAAATCCGGGAAATCTGAAAAAAACCGGTCTGCTTTCCTGCATGTTGACTGCAAACTAACTAACAATGTCCACCTTACTCAAAGACGTTTACAACGCCGCTTTCTTCGAACACTTCACGGCTACGCTGACAAAAGTGGTGCCGGAATTCAACAAACAATCCTTTCTGAAGGCCGTGCAGGATGCGCAATGGCCTGCGCGTGAACTGAAGCAGCGCATGAAGCACATTGCAACGGTGCTGCACCGCATACTTCCCGGAACGTACGAAGACCAGCTCAGCGCCATTGACCAAATCATTGCGCACCTGAAGGAAAACCGCCGCAGCGACCACGGGTTCGAATACATGTTTTTTGCCGAATTTGTAGAATTGTTCGGTTCGCCGCATGTAGAAGCCTCCGTTCGTGCAATGGAATCCATTACACAGTTCACCAGTTGCGAATTTGCCGTAAGGCCCTTCATCAAAATGCACCCGGAGCTATTGATGCGACAGATGCTGGCCTGGTCGGAACACCCCGAACACACCGTGCGCCGCTTTTCCAGCGAAGGTTGTCGACCGCGTTTGCCCTGGGGGATGGCGCTGCACGCCTTGCAAAAAGATCCAGCGTCCATTTTGCCAATTCTGGAAAATCTGAAAAACGACCCTTCCGAATTTGTGCGCAGAAGCGTCGCCAACAACCTCAACGACATTGCCAAAGACCACCCGGAGCTGGTTTTGCAACTTGCCAAAAACTGGCTCGGCCGCAGCGCTGAAACCGACTGGGTAGTGAAGCACGGCTGCCGCACGCTGCTCAAACGCGGCAATGCAGCAGCGCTGGCACTGTTTGGTTGGGTGGAAACGCCAGCGGTTCAAATCAAAAATCTGTCGCTTAAAAACCAGGTTTTCCCTATCGGCGCACACTTAGAGTTTGCTTTTGAACTGGAACACGCCGGCGAAGGCCCTTGCGACCTGCGCCTGGAATACGCGATTGACTACCTGAAATCGAATGGCAATCACAACCGCAAGGTGTTCAAAATTACTGAAAACAGGTACCACCCCGGCGAAGTGTACCGCATCAGTCGCCGGCAATCTTTTCAGGACATGACCACACGGAAGCACTACCCCGGGCTGCACCGGTTGGCGATTGTGGTGAATGGGAAGGATCATGAAAGGGTCGAATTTGAGGTGGAGTCTTAAAAGATACAAGGTTAAGGAACGTCGCAATAATAAGTTCATGTTTTCGGCGCGAGGATTTTTTTATCGGACGAGGCGCGAGAAGGGAGCATAGCCTTAGCTACGCGACCGACGAAGCAACGAAGTCCGATGAAAAAAGCCGCCGCCCAAATCGGGAAGTTATTATTGCGGCGTTCCTAAAGTAGAAAGGTTAAAGGTTAGAGAGGGTAAGTCAAAAAAATCAACAACATGTCCAATTTAATCATTCCATTTCAAACGATAGACTGGTCTTCCATTTCCAAAACCGAACACGCGGGCGAAACCGGCATGGCCTGGTGGCAAACGCTCCAGTTTCCGGGTTTGCGGCTGAGGATTGTCGAATATTCACCAGGTTATTTAGCCGATCATTGGTGCCAAAAAGGCCATATCGTACACGTGCTGGCGGGCGAATTTGTCAGCGAGCTGGAAAACGGGGAGGCTTTTCACCTGACGGAAGGCATGACGTATGTCGTTTCTGATGAACTAAGTTCGCACCGCTCGGTTACAGAAGAAGGGGTAAAACTGTTGATTGTGGACGGCGATTTTTTGAAACACAACCCTTAAGATAGACTTGTTATGGACGACTCCATTCTCCTCTTCCTTTGCGGCCTGCACAGCTTTGCATTGGTCATCTTTCATTTATTTTTCTGGAAAATCCTGCGCTGGAAAACCGAATTGGCAAAACTTGGAGTCATCAACCGCGGCGTCATGCAAATCATGAATGTGCAGTTGATTGCGCTATTTATTGCCGTTGGCGTGGCTTGTTTTTATTTCGGAGGAACCTTGAATGATGGTGCCGTCGGCAGGTTTTTCTTAGGCGCCATCGCAGTATTTTGGCTGTTGCGGTTGGTGCAACAGTTCATTTTTTTGAAACAAGATCATTGGGTTATGCACGTGCTGAGCGGTGCGTTCGCGCTGGGGGCAGTGTTGTTTGGATGGGCGGGGTTAGTCTGACTTTAGGTAGCCTTATCTATCCGAAGAACTATTTGCCTTCCCGCTTGGGCGGGACAGGTCTTACACCTTGCCATTTGCCTCTTATAAGACAGCCCCCTCATTTACGCCTCCCTCACCTTTACGATTACCGAAGTGCCCTTCCCCGCTACGGAATTGAACTGCACCGATCCGCCGAGATAGTGTACCCGCGAAGCTATACTTTTCAGCCCTAAACCGCCTGTGAGCTTAGCTTGTTCGGGGTCAAAACCCTTGCCATTGTCCTCTACCGTAAGTGTGACCATCTGGTCGCTGTGGACGAGTTGCACGGCAATACGGGAAGCTTCCGCGTGTTTGACGGCGTTGTAGAGGAGTTCCTGCACGATGCGGAAAAGCATGGCTTCCCGCGCTTCGTCTAATCGCGATGCCCATTGCTGCGTTTGTATGGAAATATCGAGCTTAGAGGCCCGTCGCAGGTCTTCCACTAAGTCTTCCACGGCGGCTATAAGTCCTAATTTAGCGAGTGCGCCGGGCATCATATTGTGCGAAATGCGCCGCACTTCTTCACAGGCAGAATCAATCATTTCTCCGGCGCGTTGATATGCCTGAAGCGCTTCCAATTGCCGCACTTGCTCCTGTACTGCATTGAAGTGCAATTTGATGGTGCTGAGCAGCCCGCCCAGCCCGTCGTGCAGGTCTTTAGCGATGCGTTTGCGTTCCTCTTCCTGGCCATCAAGCATGGCGCCTGCGGCCAATAATTTCTGCTCTTGCTCCATTTCGCGGATGCGGCGGTTCTGAAGTTCAGCTTCTTGTGCAGCGATGCGCCTGTTGTAGCGCAGGCGACTCCGAAACCAAAGCAGGCCAACTAAAGCTGCAGCAAGCAACAGGCTAAACAGGATCAGCATGAGGCGTTTTTGTGTGTTTTGGCGCTGAATGTTTAATTGCTGTTCGAGGATGCGGCGTTCTTTTTTTTCTGTTTCATATTGCCGTTCCAGGGTCAGCAGGCGGTTGTTTTTTTCTGTATCAAAAATTTGACGGGATACCTCCGCCAAACGGCGGTAATAAGTTGCAGCGGCAGCGAAATCGCCCAGTTTTTCGCAACTGACGGCCAACTGCTCCAGTATGCGCTTTTGCAAAACAAAATCCCCAACCGCTTCGGCAGTGGGTAAGGCTTCCGATGCAACCTGCCGGGCACGCCGATAGTTGTCAAGATTGGCATATACGGCACTGAAATTAGCCGCGAGATTTGCCTTTTCACGTGGTAAATTGAACGTGTCCAACAGGCGTTCGGCCACTTGCAATTCCGTCAAAGCCTGGTCGTAATTTCCCAACATGTTGTAGCACCATCCCATATTGCTGTGGGCATTGGCTAAATAGGGCGCTTCTGCCAATGCCCGGTAATGTGTTGCAGCATCCTGAAAAAAAATCAGCGCTTCGCCATATTGCAGGCGGGTTTCCTCCAACATCCCGAGGTTCATATTTACATCGGCAAGGCCGGCAATAAAATTCAGGCGTTGAGCCTGTTCCAAGGCATCTTTCAGGTAGGTTTCTGCCTGGTCATAATTACCGCTGCGGGTGAGCAGCGTTCCAATATTGTTCAGGTTGCTGATCCTGTTTTCTCCTTCCCCAAGCTTTTCGTAAATGGCGTTTGCCTCCTGATAATACCGGATGGCTTCGGGCGTGTCGTTCCACACATTATAGCAATTGCCAATATTGTTGAGGCTGGCGGCATAGCTGCGCCGGTTGCCTGCCTGGTCGAAATAAGGCAATGAAAGCCGGGCATTGGCGAGGGCACTGTCAATTTCACCCATGCTGAACCAAACGATGCCCGTGTAGTTATGGCCTTTGCCCACACCATTGTTGTAGCCGATAGTTTTGCTCCAGGAAGCTCCTTTTTGGTAAATGGCTAATGCGGTCTGCGGGTACGACTGCTCCAATTCATAAGCCGCATCATACAGTGCAAGCACGCCGGCAGTGTCGTTTTTTGGATACCCAAAAACGCGCAGCAGGCTGTCTGCTTTTTGAGCAGATGAATGCCAGGAGACGAAAAACAACAGCAGCAGGTAAAAATGAGATGGTTTCATATCATCGCGGATACTTGAAATGTCATCGCCTCAACTTTTGGTTATTTTTCCGTTAATTTCCTTTTTGAAAAGCCACAACCCCGGTAGCTTCAGGCGTTTCGCCCTGTACATGCAAAAAATATTGCCCCGCAGGCAGGCTGCTCAGATTTACAGAAAGCAGGGTTGTTCCAATCTGCATTATCGGGTTGAAAGCAAGCTCCCGCCCTTGCGCCGAAAACAAGCGGATGCGCCATTCAGCGTTCGGATCGCTCAGGCGTTCAAGGTGCAGCAGCCCGGTCGTAGGATTGGGATAGACGCGAAGCGCAAGCGTTTTAGAAAAATCAGATACTTCATCAAGCGCAGTAATCGGCGTTTCCGATTGTTGAAATCCCTGATTAATGGATAATCCGGCGCCATTGGCAAGCCCGACAATTGCTTCCCCGACCGTCCAGGAAAGAGACAACGCCGGGGTGGCAGTCGTTGTTCCGCCCGCAGCAACAACCTGACGGCCAAGCATCTGTGCCTGCAATGATCCGCAGGCAAATATGGTGCAACAAAGCAAAAAGATTGATTTTTTCATGTTGATGCTGTTTTGATGGTAGAGGGTAGAGGGTAGAAAGTAGAAGAGCCGCAGCTATCAGACTATAAAGACAAACACTAATTGCATGTTTCCCCCGCGTTTGACCAAAAGTACCCATATCCGCCGAGGTAAAGTTTTTGCCCTTTAACCCCCTGAATATTGAAGTTTTTTACGGTTCCGTTTTGGAAAATCAGTTGTATCATCGCGCCGCCACTGTTGTTGGGCACGACATCCCAGGTTCCTGCGCCTCTGTCCTTGCCGCCCGAATAACCAAATGCGCCGCCGGTGTCGAAGCTGTTGCTGGAATCGGATTTGTACTGAAAATACCCCTGAGCACAAAGCCACATTTCTTCGGTTTCCGACATGCCGGTATACCCAAACGTACTGCTGGAGGAAGAATAAATGTAAGACAAACGCTTGTTCATCAGCTCTTTTTTCCATTCCTGCACGGCAGGCGCGCTTTCCGGTTTGGAAAAACGCACACTTTTAGCCAGTGCCACTGCCAATTGTTCGTAACGGGCAGCGTACTTACCTGCTTCCGTCATTGCGATGATGGTCAGCCCCGGCCCGTGCGGGTTAATCAGTCCGATGATGTAAGCTTTGGCTTTTTCGCCCTGCACCGTCCCGGAAAATAACCCGCCAATGCCATTGCTGCTAATGTTTTTCAGCACGCCCTCCGGTTGCAGGGAGATGCTTTCATCCTGGAGACCCGCCGCAGCTTCCTGCCGCAAGGTTTCCAAAGAATTGGATTCGTGCGGCAACAACATCAATAGCCCTGGCTCTGTGTTGGATGCCATGACGAAGCCTTCTCCCGATTCCTGTCCCACCCACCCTTGCGGAATGGTGAAGACGAGTCCGGATTCTTTATACTCAATCGTACCGGTTTGTTGCGCTGCGAGCGCCAATGCAGTAAACAGGAATGCGGCAATACCCGATGTTTTTTTCATTTTTTACTTTAAGGTTTGAACACGATGAATGAAAAATCGCGGTCAGTCAACACAGTAGCGCCAACCCCCAAATTATAGGTGCGAATGAGGAGGTTACCATCTACGCTGCTGGTACTGACAAATCCGGCTGTGCCAACTAAGGTAACATGAACAATGTAATTGGCAAAGAAAAAATTCTCATTGAGTATAGTGACTTCATATACACCAGCGCTTGTTTTTACGACTGAAAAATTACCTGTTCCGGTATTTATAGTGCCATTTGTGGTAATATTCCCATAACAAACCGGCGTCAGGTTGGCGGCTCCGGTAGCCGGGCGGTTGATTTCGCCAGTGGTGTTGATGTTGCCGTTTACCTCTAATTTGGCCGCCGGCGTTGTCGTACCAATGCCGACATTACCGGTGTTGTCAATCGTAAGTCGTGCGTTGCCCCCTACATTTGAAGGTTCGGTAGCGTGATAGCCAATTTTGAATTTATCATTGTCGGCATTGTCTACCCCTAAGGCATAGTGTGCGCCACCGGTTAGACCAATATTCATCCAGGCATTCCCGGCGCCGGCCTGGCTGATCAGCATATTCCCGGTGCTGGTATTGGCATTGTTGAAATGCAGGTGCAGCGCGCGCTGAGGGCTGGTTGTGCCGATGCCGACATTGCCGTTGCCATTGATACTTAGGATGTCTTGTCCGCTCGTGCCGTTGTGGTAGAAAAAATTGAATTGCGAACTGGCGTCCGAAGCCTGACTGCGCGCTGCAACCGTCCAATATTTATCGTCAACGCCGGTGCTTCTGAAACTGATGCGCCCAAAAGAACCCGTGCTTTGCGTAATCATGAGTTGAGGGTTGGTATGGTTGCTGCTGTTGTGGGTAATATCCATTTTCCCCAACGGGTTAAATGTGCCCAAACCAAGCAAACCGGTTTCTTTCAAAAACAAGTGGTAATCGCTGTTGGTGCCAAACCCCAGCGGCTCATTTTCCCGCATCATCATCCCGCCAATCAGCCCATAATCAGCAATGGTGTTATTGATCGTCAACAATAACCCATCGCTTGGGGCACTGCCCGAAGTAGCATTTGTCAGATGCAGGGCGCTGGGCGAACCGAAAATCGGATCACTATTGTGCAATTGCAGGCGGTTGGTGGGCGTATTCGTGCCTATGCCCACGTTTCCGGTGTTGTAAAAAGCGCTTGTGCCATTAGTATTCCACAAACTATTGCCGCCTGCAGGGGTCGCCGGCGCCCAGGCAGCGCCATTCCAACTCAAGACCTGTCCGCTGGCCGGGGCGGTATTGGCTACAGGACGCCCCTGCAAGGCATCTACGACAGGGTTGGGAAAAGTACCCCCAAGGTCACCGCCAGCGTTGCCGCTGGGGGGCAACGAGATAGGAATGACGCCCGCTGCAAGGTCAGCAGCCGTGATGGAACCGTTGGCGATTTCATTGGCTCCTACTGCATTGGCGTTGAGTTGCAGGTTGGAAAACGACCCGGAAAGATCGCCGCCGGCCTGAGTAGCAGTGGTGATGTCGTCGTTTGGGTTCAGATCGCCGGCATTAGTGATTATATTCCCGTTAATAGCAATGCCGGTTCCGGCGGTATAAACCTGCCCGTTGTCGGCAGCCGGCGCCCAGGTCGTGCCATTCCATTTCAGCACCTGGCCGTTGGCGGCGTTTTGCTGGGCGAGTTTCAGCGGATTGGCAAGTGTACCAAGGCCAGTGAGCGTGGCGTCAGATGCAACCGTTTGGGCGCCCCAGTTGTCGCCGCCGCCTGTCCCGGTCGGCAGGGTCACCGCATTTCCGTTGGAGATGCTGAGCTGATTGCCGTTGATTGTAAGGGTTTGCAGTTCGTTTTCATTGCTGAGGTCGCCCGTATTGGCGATGGTAGTTCCTGCAATACTGATGCCGGTTCCAGCAGTATAGACCTGCCCGTTGTCGGCAGCCGGCGCCCAGGCTGAACCATTCCATTTCAGCACCTGGCCGGTTGCAGGCGCTGTTTCCTGCACATCATTCAATTCGGCGAGATGCATATCAACCGCTTTCCCGGCCTCATCGGCATAAAAACTAAAAGGCGTACCCTGAAAGGAATACCGCCCCAGGTCGCTGAAGCCGCTGCCATCATCTATCCGAACACCAAGGAACAGCGGCGCCTGACGCCAGTTGATGTTTGCAAAATTGCCGCCCACGGCCGTACCCGTGCCAATGACTAAGCTGAATAAGCCATAGGCATCGGTGTTCAGAGAATGATTTTCCCGGTAAAGTGATGCGGGGGTAGTCCCGTTGGCATATACCGCAATTTCTACGGTAATGGTGTGATTAGCAAGCGCTACACCGGAAGCGTTGCGCGCCAATGCCTGGTAGTTGATGCCCTGTGCAAAAATGCTAATGGGCATTGCGAAAAAAGCGAGGAGGATGACTTTTGATTTCATACGAGCAAGTTTTTAATTCTTGTTCGTGCAAAGGTCGGAGCGTGGTAGCTTTCAGGCTTCCCTTGAAAATGCGATTTTAAAAAATCACGGTTTACCGTGATATTAATCCACAAGCCCTCTTTCCAAAGCCAGCCGCACCAATTCTGCTGTATTCCGCACCCCTAGTTTAGCAAGCAAATGCCGGCGGTGGGTCTCGGCAGTATGCGGGCTGACAAACAAAGCTGCTGCGATTTCCGGCGTCGTTTGGCCTTTGCAGATGAGGCGCAGCACTTCCAATTCGCGATTGGTGAGGTCGGGGATGAAAGCGGTTGGCTGGAACTCCGGTTGTCGCAGTTCGTCAAGCAATACCTGCGAAGCGGATCGGCTCAGGTAGCGTTCCCCGCGCAATACAGTATGAATGGCCTCCAGCAATTCCTGCTTTGACGTATTTTTAGGCACAAACCCATAAGCGCCGTTTTTCATCATTTGACGAATGAAGCTCGGCTGGTTGTACATCGTCAGCGCGATAACCCGCACCGCAGGAAAACGGCGTTGTATTTCCAAACAAGCATCTAAGCCATTCATCACCGGCATATCAATGTCAAGCAACACGACATCGAAGGATGCTTTCTCCAAGTATTCCAGTGCTTCCCGGCCATTTTTTGCGTGTACATGACAACTCAGACCAGGTTCACTGCCCAGTAATAGTTTCAGCCCTTCGGCTACCAGTTCGTGGTCTTCTGTAATCAGGATGTTAATCAAGGGAATTGGCTGGTTTTTAAATTAGAGGAACAAAAAACTTTGCCCAGCACCATAAAACAGAGCTGGTCGCCGTATTTGACGCCCTCGCTTGTTCCGGGCAGGGAGAGGCAAAGGTTGCGCAGGTTTTCGATGTCCATAAGAAATAGTTGCTGTTAAACAGTGCCTTAGACCGGGTTTATATTAATTTTACTGCATTCAAGTCACGTCAAATCAACCTGAAATATGAACCGTAAATTTGCACAATTAATCCTGCTTTTCATTGCCTTATCGGCAAATTTCAGTTGCCAAAGCCCGACCGCCGAGGTTGACTTTGATAAAGAAAAAGCAGCCATACAAGCGGTCATTGCCAAAGAGACCGAATCCTATTACCAGCAGGATTTTGAAGCCTGGAAAAGCACTTACCTCGATTCGCCACAATTCAGAATGAACGGTTATTGGGAAGGATTTCCGGAAAAAATAACTTTTCACAATGGGTTTGAATCGCTGAAAGCCATGAAGAAGGCGCAATTTGAGGCAGACGAAACCCTCTGGAAAGGCTCCACCGAAGAACGAAGCAACGAAAATTTCAGGATATCCCCGGAAATGGCCTGGTACACATTCGATCAACATTCCTATGAAAAAGACACGCGGAAATTCTTAGGCAAATCTTTAGAAACCAGGATTCTGGAAAAGCACGACGGGCAGTGGAAGATTGCGTATTTAGGGTATCATTATTTTCCGATGGAGGAGGAGGAAGCTCCGGAAAGCAAGGAAGGGGAATGAAGAGAGGGATATATTCATAAAATCGTACAATGTGCTTAAATCAAGGTTATCGTAGGTTATATTAATTTTCAAGTTCATCAAAATCTGTGGGGAAAAGAAGACCATGCTGGATTTAAAGCATGAAAAACATTCTTTATTTACATAATATTTAAGTTCAGTATATTTGAAAAGAATACTGAACCAATTATAGCTCTTAACCAGGAACCCCATTCTCCTTCGATACGTTATTGAGAGTATGGATACACAACAGCATTTCAAGTTTTTACCCGATGAATGTGACGTTCAGGATCAGAACAAACTCTTTAAGTTCAGAGAATGTTACCTAAGATGGGCAAGCTGGATCGGTATTACAACGGATACACGGATCATAAAAAACACTATATGGCATCAATTCACTGAAATGATGAACAATGAGTTCATGTTTCAGGCACTTCAACTTGCTGGCGAAAAAACTGCTTCCCATCGAGAATTTCAGTCTTTTCTGGCTGCCAATCTTCCACTGTATCGTTATCTGTTGGAGGGCTATTTAGGGTTTCAGTATCTGGCGATACGGCGACTAACAGATGCGACCTCAAAAAATGATGAAGAAAAACTCCGGGGGACGGTTTCAATTCACCGATTGCTTTTCGATATGGCAGCGCATTCGGAGTATATAACCCGCGAAATTTTTGTGAGTTTTGATGGGCTTCCCTATGAATATGAAGAAATACTTGCTCAAAACGAAGAAGAATGGTTGGATAAAATAATACAGGAAGGATCGGCTTGGAGTGAGGAACCTGCTGCGGCGAGGGCTGCTCAACGACATGAAATGTTTGATCAGCTAAGCGGCGTTCCACGAGAAAGCAGGAAGCGCAAAGATCTTATTAATAAAGATTTTTGGAAGGACTGTAAAAAAGCATTAAACAAGCCCGAACTAACCAGCATAAAGTATTTTACTAATAAATTTCTGGCACACGCAGCTGATGAAGCCAGTATAGGCACATTAAGAGATCAAGATAAGATGTGGTCAATCGAAAAAATTCATGAAGCTCAGAAAATCCTTCGTAAATCAATAACTCAATTGTCTATGTATTTTTTTGACATTGAATTGCTTATAACACCTGTTTATGGCAAAGATGAACTGACCTTCAACTTCTCAAAGCCGTTTATTCCCGAGGAAATTGAAACGGAAGTGCATCAAGAATTGCAGCGACAAATGGATGATTTTATACAATCTTGAACCCAATTCCACCATCTATATTCTTAAATGGCCCCCCCTAACCGTGCCGGAGAGGACGTTATGGAGAATCGCCTACTTAGGCGATCATTATTTTTAAGATACAGCAAAAATACATCAGAAAAAGCCAAGCATAATGCCTAAAACCTGCATATTTGTCAAATGATCAGGCCAACAGTTTATCTCGATACTTCTGCTATTAACTTTCTTTTCGCCGATGATGCGCCTGAAAAGAAGGAAATTACAGTGGATTTTTTTGAAAATTACATCAAGCCCGGCATCTATGAAACATATTGGTCTGACTTTGTGATTGACGAAATCAACCAAACCGGAGACGAAGAAAAAAGACTGCGACTGTTGAACGTTCCAGGAGATTACTACATTGATCGTTTGGAGATCAGTCAACCTGAAGAAGTAGACAAACTGGCAGAACTATATCTTTTGAATGGTGTAATGCCTCCAAAAAAGATATACGATGCCCTTCATGTTGCATGCTGTGTTATTGAAAAAATTGACTACCTTGTAAGTTGGAATTACAAGCATTTGGCAAATGTTAATCGTGAGCGTAAAGTGCTTGCCTTGAATTACCAATTGGGTTATCTTCATCCTTTGCGTATCATCACGCCTACGGAACTGATTTATATATGAACAATACAACATCCTATACCACCATCTCCAAAGCCCAGCTTGAAGTTTGGGAATGGAAAGAAAATGCCGCAGAAAGCGTCATGCACCTGCCTGTTGGCGAGCGCATTAAATTTATTATGGAACGCGCGAAAAAGACCGTTGACGAACTCCAAAACCAGGGCGTTCTAAAATCAAGTCGCCCAATCAAGCGGCGACAATCATAATTATACCGAGGTCGCCTGGTATACATCCACAAAAAAAAAGCGCGCCCATCAAAGCGGCGCGCACCATAAGTAGCATGGGAAATTGTCTTCAAACCTGGGTCCTGCACCGAATCTCGGGTTCACATCATCTGCTGCACCGGCGCGGGAAGAGTGGCGTTCAAATAGAAATACAGGTTGCCTGATGGCAAAATGAACCGCCAATAATTACCCGGCAAATTGTATACCAGTAAACGATTATGCGTAAACCCGCCAATTAATACGGATTTAACCTTTTGAAAATGTATGATTTATGAATTAACCCTGTGGCTTTGGACAAAGCGGGGGTTTTTGCGGTTTGATAAAAAATCCTGAATTTTTTCGGATAATCCTGAAGTTTTCCGGATAGGTACCATTTGACATCTTCAAAACTTGTCCCGCCTGAGCGGGATTTTCAAATTCCCGAATTTTCAAATCACCCCAATATATCCGGGTAATGCTGCCGAATCAAAGGAAGCCCCTCGAACAGGGCCGGAAACTTCTGAAAATAGGTCTTGATGCGGTAGCGCAGGTTGTCAATATTGTCTAAACCGACCCTTTCCGCCACAGTTTGTTTGCGGGTTGTGGCGCCGAAAGCTTCTTCGATGTGGCGCAGGAGCATCAGGGCTTGCTGTTCTTCGATGGAATGGGCGCGGGATGGAATGTACTCGCGCACATCGTCGGGCAGGCAACTGACATCCACTAAGGGTTTACCTTCAATGCGGCGTTTGGTAGCCATAAATTTAACGGCATTGCGCAGCGCCCGGATGTTGCCAGACCAGTTGTAATGCATCAATTTTTCCAGCGTCTCCGGCGTAAAAATCGTTTTCAGCGGCCCACCGGCGTAGTATTCCAGCAGCAGGGCAATATCGTCCTTGCGCTCGCGCAACGGGGGGATGGAAATGGTCCACGCTGCAATGCGGTGGTAGAGGTCTTCCCTGAAATTGCCTTTGGCTACCTCGTCTTTCAGGTTGCGGTTGGTGGCGGCGATGATTTGTACATCCAACTGAATGTCTTTGCCGCTTCCAACGGGGCGGATGATGCGGTCTTCCAGAAAACGCAGGAGTTTGACCTGGATATTGGGGTCAATTTCGCCAATTTCATCCAACAGCAGAATGCCGCCCTGAGCTTGCGCAAAAATACCTTCGGCGTCGCGATCAGCCCCGGTAAAGGAGCCTTTTACGTGGCCAAAGAGGGTGCTTTCCAGCAGGGTCTTTTGCACGGTAGTCAGGTTGATTGCCTGAAAAGGTTTCTCCTTTCGGGGCCCCTGGCGGTGCAGGTAGCGGGCGGCAACTTCTTTCCCAACGCCGGTTTCGCCGGTCAGGAGCACGGTAATTTCCGGTTCTTCAGACAGTGCGTCAAGCAGGCGCTTGATTTCCATGATTTTGGCCGACTGCCCAATGAAGGTATGCGGGGCTTCGGCCGGGATGGCTTCTTTTCCAGATTTGGAATCCGTTTGCCTTGATGCAGCCGCAGGCGCATCTTCGGGCGTGTGCTCGATGGCTTTTTTGAATTTCCGGTCCCAGGTATCGTAATTGAATTTTCCTTTGTACAGGAAATTGGTGGCGCCGAGATTGATGGCTTCTAAGGCGGTTTCAGCGTCGTTGTCTTTGGTCACGACGATTACCGGCAGACCCGGCGCAAGGTTTTTTGCTTTTTCGATGAGGGCCAGGCCGATACGCTCGCCACTATCCTCGTCCAATACTAAGTCGAGCAACAAAAGATCGTATTGAGTTTCGCTTAATTTTTTTTCCAGCTCCGGAATCGTTCTGGCGCCGTCAAAAATGTAATGCTGCCGAAAAGTAGCACGCATTTCCTGGTGGAACTCAACCTGATCATCCAATAATAGAACCTGATAGTTTTTTACAAGCATGATTGCCGCACTTTCAATAACGATTTTTGGATACTGTGTAGCAGGTTCAATAGTGCTTCGTCTTGATACAGCCGCTCGTCCGTGCAAATCTGCAACATATAATCCCGATCGGCTTCCGCGATGAGCTTGTCTGTTTCCCGCAATACGCCGGCTACAGGCAGACAAAGCAATAGCGCGTAATAATTATGCCATCTGTTTTTTAGCTCTGCCCAACGCAGGGGCAATTTGTTCAAAAAATCTGTTTTTACGGTTTCAAAAGCGTCGCCGTGTCGTTGAGCGGCCGTTTCCGCCATGCCCAAAAGGCGGGTAATGTCGCTTAACACGTCAAATATACTTTCTTTTCCATGCCCGTCAAAAAAGCGAACAAGTTTGTCGCGCAGGGGCAGCCCTTCTGTGTCAATGCAGGGAGTGGGAAGCGAGCTGTCGGTTCGTCCGAAAAAGTTCGAAGAGCTTTCAGGCAGATTCAGCAAATCCAAATGGTTGGTTACCCCGGGTTGCGCACCGGCAATCCCTGCTGTAAAGAAGCGCACCTTCGGATGATGCGCCCGCAGGTAGTGCGCCCATATTTTTTCCGCAGCGATGTATTGCCCTTCATACAGAAAAGGCGTAAAAAGTAAAAGCGCATCTACCGCCGACCAATCCGGATCTGCCCAGGGGTTGCGGGCATCGTGCAACAGGCGCAGGGCGATGCTTTCCCGCTCCAGCAATTTCGCTAAGCGATCGGCCACTTGCAGGTTGGAAGCGATGTAGTGTATCGTCATAACGCAGCTATCAAACTATACATGCAAGCTTTACTTCTCCAGTTCAGGTTTACTTCGCCTGCTGAAAAACTGGCTGATGGCATCCGGTTTTTGCGCAAAGCCATAACCCATAGCCGTAAAAAAGGAGAACATGGCATAGACCAAAGCCGGTTTCAGCATGGCTTCGTTGCCGATCAGGGTGCCGGCGATGAGAAACGCCAAATTGGTATTCTGAATGCCGACTTCAATGCCGATGGTAATGCGGTTTTTGACAGCCAGGCCTTGCGAACGGGCGGCGAGATAGCCGGCAGCAAGCCCCAACACATTCACCGCCAGGGAATAAGGCAACAAGGTGAATATTTCTGAAATTGTGATGCCGCTTCCGCCCTGGTCTTCCCCGGCAAAAAACTTGATGGCAAACAGTGCTGCCAGCAAAGCTAAAGTAATCCATTTCAGTGGAATTTGTACCCGCTGCGCGAAATCCGGAAGTTTGTGGCGGATCAAAACCCCAATGACAACGGGCAAAATGGTAATGGAGAAGATCTGCAAGACCGTATCCCAAAACGGCAGCGTCAGGTGGGTGCCCTGCCCCATAAAAAACAAGAGCGCTCCGTTGACAATAAGCGGCACAGAAACCAGCGCGATGAAACTATTCGTCACCACTAAGGAAACCGATAAAGCCGCATTTGCGCCAAGCAGATAGGAAAGAAAACTGGACGTCATGCCGCCCGGACAGGAAGCTAAAATAAGAATGCCGACCTGAAATTCAGGCGGCAAACCGGAAGCGTAAGCCACTGCGAAAGCCAATGCCGGCAGCATAACCATTTGGGCAAAAAACCCTGTGAAATAAGCACGTGGCCGCCTGAAAGTGAGGGCAAAATCGCGTTCGGTCAAAGACAAACCGACGCTGACCATAATGAAAGCCAGAATACCGCTAATGAGGAGGTCTATATAACTCATGGTTGATTAGTGTCCGGAAGGGGCAATCATATAAGGTTGAATAGTTGAAAATGGTTGAATAACCCTGTTGAAAAACTGGAATTTGTTTTTCAACAGGGCGGAACGCCCCTTCCGGCGCTAAAGATAGCATGGTTTTTGGCTTTCTGATTATCCCGAACAAGCGCTTATGAAGGCTTCTGGCTTTCCAGAATCTGATCCACAGTTACCGCTTCGCGATTGACCGCCTTGATGATGTCAAAAGTAGTGAGGATACCAACCAACTCCTCATTGTCTACAATCGGAATTGCGTGGAAGCGATTGGTCAGAAAAATTTCCAGCGCTACGTCAATGCGTTCAGTCGGCGCTAATTTGGCCAAGCCAGTGGTCATGATGTCTTCTACCACATAAGCGCGGAGCCGGGCTTCGTTAACAAACTGGTCTTCCGCTGAGTTCTGAAATCCCCTGATAAAATACAAAAAATCGCTTTTACTCACCAAGCCTACGATTGTTTTGAAGCGCACCACAGGAATATGGTGGATGTTGTGCTGCTCAAAAATCTCCTTCACCTGCGACAACTTGTCCTGCGGGCTGAGGGTGATTAATTCGGTGGTCATGATACTTTTTACGGGCGCGAGGATGTTCATAATCCGTTTTTTTATGTGTGTGAATAAACAAGTGGCAAAAATAAATAAGTGCAGATAACAAGTGCCGAAAGGCGCATTCTTTTCTCGCACGGTTGCACTACAAAGTTAGGGGAAATAATTAAAATTAAAAGAGCTTTTTATCTTTTTTTATCGTAATAGCATCCTGCCCGCTCCGTCAACCAACTGACATTTAAGCATCCGCTGTTCGCTAAAGCGGGTGAATCCACTATATTTGTTGTTTGTTTTCTGTAACGTCTCATCATCTAACATCCTAATCTAGTATGAAATCAGGTTTTTTGTTGTTGGTGTGCTGGTTGGCTGCTTTCAGCCTTGCGGCACAATCGTTCGATGCCCGCATTGCTCAATCAAAAAAGCCGTTCAGTGAAATCAAGCGCACAGTAATGCCGCCTTTAAACAACGAGGCGCTCCGTGCGGCAGAAATGGCGCGACGTGGCCCGGGTATTGCTCCGCGTTTTGCGGAAAGTATCGTCGTTCAAATCAGCCCCCAAACCCACGGCAGTTGGGAAACCCTGCCCAATGGGCGCGAGGTGTGGCGGTTAGGTATCTTGTCAAAAGGCGCGTTGTCGCTGAATTTAGGCTTTAATACCTTTCGTATGCCGGAAGGCGGCACGTTGATCCTGTATTCGTCTGACCGGAAAAAAGTCATGGGTCCGTTTACGCCCGCCGACAACGAAGACCACGACCAATTGTGGACCCCCGTGCTCGATGGCGATGAATTGATCATAGAAGTGCAGTTGCCTGCTGAAAAACGCAGCGAATTAGCCTTGATGCTTTCCAGCGTCAACCACGATTTTATGGGTTTTTCGCAAATGGTTGCTTCCGGTTCCTGCAACCTCGATGTCATTTGCGGGGCTGCCAACGGCTGGGGCATTGTGGATCGCTACCGCGACATCATCCAGTCGGTGGCAATTTATGGGTTCAACGGCAATACGATTTGTACCGGTTTCCTCATCAACAACACACGAAATGATTGCACGCCTTATTTTATGACCGCCAACCATTGTGGGGTGAGTGTGAACAATGCGCCGTCTCTGGTGGTCTACTGGAATTATGAGAACAGCGTTTGCCGCCAACCCTTCACCCCCCAAAGTGGCGGCGCCGGCAATGGAACATTGAATGATTTCAATTCTGGCGCTGTACTTCGCGCAAATTATTCGCCTTCCGATATGACGTTGGTGGAATTGGACGATCCGGTTTCTGCTACGGCCAATGCTTTTTTTGCCGGCTGGAGCGTTGCGGAAACAACGCCTCAGGATTCCGTCATTTGCGTCCACCACCCCAGTACCGACGAAAAGCGGATTAGCTTCGAATTCAATCCGACTTACAGAGGTTCCTGGGGCAACGGTGCCGGCGAGGTTCCTACGGGAAACCACCTCATCGTTCCGGATTGGGACATAGGTACCACGGAAGGCGGCTCTTCGGGTGCACCCTTGTTTGACCGCAACAAGCGCGTAGTTGGGCAACTGCATGGCGGGGGCGCCTCCTGTGGTAACGATTCTTATGACTCGTATGGTTGGTTTACGACTTCCTGGACCGGCGGCGGCGCCAACAACAACCGCCTGAGCAACTGGCTCGATCCGGATAATACGGGCGTCGCCTTTTTAGATGGCAGTAATCAGGCTGCATGCAGCTTTTTTGTAGAACCTGATTTGGTGCAACAGGAAATTTGTGCGCCGGAAACTGCGGTTTTTACCTTTAGCGTCAGCCCAAACTTTGCGGATGACGTAACCTTGAGCATCCAGGGATTGCCCGCGAATCTGAACGCAGCTTTCAATACCAACCCGGCGCCTCCAGGGGGCTCGTCCGTACTAACCCTGAGCAACACCAATGCAGTAGCTTCGGGAACGTACACCCTGACCATCAATGCCACGGACGGCACGAACAACTTTTCGTCGCAAATTCAGCTTACTTTAGCGAATGGCGTACCCGCTGCTCCGGTTTTAATCAGCCCGGCCAATAATGAAACCGGCGTATCTCCGACTGGTTCAATCGCCTGGAATGCATTGGCAGGTAATATTTCCTACGAGGTGCAATTAGCTACCGATGCGCAGTTTACCCAAATCGTTGTGCAAACCACGCTGGCCAATATTACCAGCTTGCCGGTTTCTCTGGATGCCGAAACGACTTACTTCTGGCGCGTCCGCCCAAGTTCGGTCTGCGGCGTGGGCGAATGGTCGGCCATCTTTACGTTTGAAACGGCGGCCATCGTTTGTGCTGGGCCCGTGGTTTCTACCCAGTCGGTTCCTATTTCTTCTCAGGGTGAGCCAACAATCACTTCCACGATTGAAATAGAAACAACAGGCAATATCGCGTCCGTCCGCCTGACAGGCTTGAACATCTCGCATTCCTGGGTGGGCGACCTCAGCGCATCGCTTACTGCCCCCAATGGAACAACCATCCAGCTTTTCGACCGGCCAGGCGGTGATGATTGCAGCGCAAATAATATTTTGATCAATTTATACGACTCGGCGCCAGGCAGCGCCATGCTCTTAGAAAATACCTGCAACCCGACAGATCCTGCAATCAGCGGAGATTTTGAGCCGATCAACAGCTTTGCTGCTTTTGGGGGAATCCCGGCCGCCGGAACCTGGACGCTGACCATCTCGGATTCAGCGAATCAGGATGGCGGTCTACTCAATGGCTGGAGCTTGGAAATTTGTACCGCTCGACCAAATGAAGCGGCCATTTATCTTGAAGAAACCGATTATCGGATTTGCCAGGATTCAACACTCAACCTGGAATTTACGTTAGGAACCGGTTTCAGTGAAGTCGGAGTAACCCTGGCAGCAACAGACCTGCCGCCCGGCGCAACCGCGGAATTTACGCCGAATCCAGCCGAGCCGGGCGCAACCGTAACGGCCGTCATTTCCGGACTGACCCAGCCCGGAGACTACGCGCCGGGCATCACTGCGGATGGCGGAGAAACCGCGTTGGCAGCCCTTACGCTGACCGTTCAGGGCGCGCCGGCAGCGGCAGGATTGACCGCCCCGGCCAATGGCGCTACGAATGTTTCGCTTACGCCAACGCTGAGTTGGAATACCGCCGACGGCGCCGTAGCCTACCAGGTTTTAGTTGCGAACGACCCTGATTTTACAGAGGTGGTTTGGGAAATGGTCGTTCTGGAAACAACGGCTGACATCAACAACCTCGACTTCAACAACACCTACTACTGGCGCGTGGATGCCATTGGTTTATGCGGTACCACGACCGGTATTGCAGGTAATTTCACGACGGAACCCGACCTGGTTTTTTTAGTCAGCCCGGCGACCCAGGAAGCCTGCATTGCGGACGAAGTCACTTTCAATATTGAAGTTGGCGCCGGTTTCAGCGCCCCGGCTGCGCTGACATATTCCTTGTTGCCCGCCGCGACGCTGAACCTGACGTTCAATATTGACCCGGCAAACGTACCGCCAGGGGCTGCCATTGAAGCAACCGCAGCCAACATCGTCGGCCTGAATCCGGGAACCCTCTATACCCTCACCTTTATGTTGACGGATGGAACAAACAGCCGCGAAGTTGCCGTGCAACTGTCCGCGCTGGCATCTCCTGCTTTACCAGCCTTGATTGCCCCGGCAAACGGTGCTTCCCTGACCACGGCAACGCCCGCTTTTAGCTGGCAAACTGCTGCAAACGCTGCCACCTACCAGATCGAAATTGCTACCGACGAGTTGTTCCAGAACCTCATCGTTTCGCAGCAAGTTAGCGGCACCTCGTTCACGCCCGGCGCCCTGCAAAATGGCGGCCTCCACTTCTGGCGCGTAACGGCGCTGAACGAGTGCGGCGCCTCCACCGTAGCGCCCTTCACGTTCACGTACGTACCGAACGACGTAGACGATGTGGAAACGGAAACCCCGGTGATCATTGCGCCCAACCCAACCAAAGGTTTGGTCTCTGTGCAGTTCCCCGAAAGCTGGAACGGTGCGCTGGCACTGGAAGTCTACGCCGCCAACGGTCAGCGCCTGCAACGGCAATTGCTGGATCAGGCGCCCCTGCGCCTTCAGGTAGATTTAAGTGCCTACCCCGCCGGCGTATACTGGCTGCATTTGGTAAGGGGAGAAAGGACGTTTAGCCGGAAGGTGGTGAAGGAATAGGCCTGTGGTCGCCAACTTCAGTTGGCAGACCCTATGGAAAAAGCTCAACTTCGGCATAGGGAGGGGAGGTGATACAGAATTTAGATAAAAACCTGTATCTAAACAGAATGGATTGACAAAACTTGCACTTTTAGTGGAAGGGATGTCAATCCATTTTTTTTGTTTGAGGTGCTAAATACACTGTAATATTGTCACCAATAAATTTTATTCCCGTACTTAGCCCTCCGAATAGAACCACGTTATATGAAGTTACAACACTACGCGCTGGGCCAATGGGCGCCCCACACAGGCGAAGGTTTCCCACAATTCGATGCCGTGACCGGCGAAGTCATCGGCACGTTCAACACGGAAGGATTGGATTATGCCGCCATGATGGACTATGGACGGCGAACCGGCAGCTTAGCTTTGCGCCGCATGACCTTCCAGCAACGGGCGCTGATGCTGAAACGGCTGGCGCTTTTTCTGACCGACAAAAAAGAAGCGTACTATACCCTCAGCTACCGCACCGGCGCTACCCGGGCCGATAGCTGGATTGACATCGAAGGAGGAATCGGTACCTTATTTGCGTATGCAAGCCTGCGCCGCAAGCTGCCCGACACGACGTTTTATGTAGACGGCGATGCGGCCAAATTGTCTAAAGAAGGCGGCTTCATCGGGCACCACATTATGACGCCTAAACCGGGGGTCGCCATCCACATCAACGCCTTCAACTTCCCGATCTGGGGTATGTTGGAAAAGCTCTCCGCCAACTGGTTAGGCGGTATGGCGGCGATTGTAAAACCCTCGGAAGTGACCTCTTTTCTGGCAGAAGCCATGGTGCGCGACATCGTAGCTTCGGGCATTGTGCCGGAAGGGGCGCTGCAATTGGTAAATGGCAAAGGCGTTGGTATCCTCGACGCTGTGACGGCGCAGGATGCGGTCACGTTCACCGGCTCTGCAACAACCGGACGGATGCTGCGCGGCTTGCCCTCCATTGTACAAAATTCTGTGCCGTTCAATATGGAAGCCGACAGCCTGAATGCGGCGGTGTTGGGAGAAGACGCCACGCCCGGCACGCCCGAATTCGAACTCTTCATCAAAGAAGTGCGCCGGGAAATGACGGCCAAATGCGGCCAAAAATGCACGGCCATCCGCCGGATTATCGTGCCGGAAAACCTGGTAGAGGAGGTACAAATTGCCTTAGGCAAAGCGCTCGCGCAAACCACGCTCGGCGACCCGCGTGCAGAAGGCGTGCGCATGGGCGCGTTGGTGTCGAAAGCGCAGGAAGCCGTGGTGCGGCAGCGCGTAGGTGAACTGCTGAAGGCTTCCCGCATCGTGTTTGGCAACCTCGATCACTTTGAACCCATCGGCGCCAGCAAAGAAAAAGGGGCTTTTTTGCCGCCGGTTTTGCTGCTGAACGACGCGCCGTTTAAACAACAGGAATCCCACCACATCGAAGCGTTTGGTCCGGTGGCAACGCTGATGCCCTACCGCACGCTGGAAGAAGCCATCGAACTGGCCAACCTCGGGAAAGGTTCCTTAGTAAGTACTATTTGCACCCATAGCGAAACCATCGCCCGCGATTATGTGATGGATGCCGCAGCCTACCACGGCCGCATTTTGGTGCTGAACCGCGAAAGCGCCAAAGAAAGCACAGGCCACGGCTCTCCCATGCCGTTGCTGATGCACGGCGGCCCTGGGCGCGCAGGCGGCGGCGAAGAATTAGGCGGCCTTCGCGGCGTCAAACACTACCTGCAACGCACGGCCATCCAGGGACACCCGACCATGATCACCGCCCTGACCCAGGTCTATCAATCCGGCGCCCGGCAGATCGAAACGCCGGTGCATCCTTTTCAGCGGCATTTTGAAGAACTCCAGATCGGCGAAACCTACACGACCCACTGCCACACCGTGACGGATGCGGACATCGTCAATTTTGCCAACCTGAGCGGCGACCATTTCTACGCCCACGTAGACGTCACTTCGCTGGAAGGCACCGTTTTCGAGCGGCGTGTGGCGCACGGCTATTGGGTGCTGTCGAAAGCGGCGGGCATGTTCGTGCATCCCAAAAAAGGGCCGGTGCTGCTCAATTACGGCTTAGAAGAATGCCGCTTTACCAAACCGGTTTACCCGGGCATGACCATCGGGGTGCGCCTTACGGCAAAAGAAAAAATTGCGCAGGAAAAACGCGACGAAACCGACATCCGCAAAGGCATCGTAAAATGGCTGGTGGAGGTATACGACGAAACCGGCGAAACGGTAGCGATTGCAACGATTCTGACGATGGTGAAAATGGGGGAGGCGTAACTTCGACTCCGCTCAGTTACCGGGGAGTTTCGGCTTGGCTTCGACTTACTTCGACTCCGCTCAGTATAAGTCGCTCAGCGCCACCTCAGTTACCAGGGGAGCGGGATTGGGGTAAAAAAAGGAATACCTAAGTCCGACATTGTGTTGGGTTTTCAGCCGCCTGAAATTAGGAAGGTTTCGGGGTATGCGGCGGCTTGAAGCAGCGTCGTTGAGTGCAGTCGGGACGCTGGTTTCTGCATATTGCAAGGCTAATCTGCTCCACTAAACTTGAGCATGGTTCCGGACGGCTATGGGGAACTTAGACGTGAGCGGGTAGATTTGAGGTATATTCAGGAACTTATAGGCACGAGAGCAGCAAAACGACTGAAATCTATACGCATACTGGCTGGGCAAAAGTCAAAAGCCCGATAGAAGATTTGGAGTTTTGACAAGCCGAACAGGTGCAAATTTCCCTGCATCTATATTTTGTAGGATAAAAAACAAGTCTTCCTCTCGCCGCTCGTGTCCAAGCTCCGCCACTTTCCAACTGCTTCATTTTAAACCGGCGCTGCTTGTTGCGACCCACTGGCGCTCAAGCTGATTCCAACCACTCGTGTCTAAGTTCCATTCCTTTCCAACCGCTTCATTGTAAAAACGACACTGCTCGTTGCGACCTTTTGGGTCGCATACGGGTTAAGGCTGCGGGTTCAGCCCGCCGTCAAGAATCCATGATTTTTATTCCAAAAAATGCTCGCTTTTTTCTTGTCTGAACCAGAATTTTCAGAATTTCCGGAATCGCGCTATCCTGAAAATTCTTAAATTCTGAGAATTCTGATTCAGACATTTTCTGATCGGCTCAGCCTGCACCGCATCACGGCGATGGACAATGTGCTTTTGGGTTACGGATTGAAAATATGGGTTGTTTTCAGACAAAATAAACCGATTGCAACAAAAATAAAAACATAAAATTGATATGCGATACAGCATAATATTCATTCTGGCATACTTCTGTTTAAGTGCTTGCAACCAACAAGTGAATAAGGATACGGCAACCAACAATAAAACAACGAACCCCAAAAATGTAAGTAATATTAAGGAGGCGGATGATGGAATAATATACCTTTCCGCCGATAACGGAACGACCTGGAAAAGTGCAAGTTCAGGATTGCCACAGGAAATAAGCATTGGTTTGGGAGGCATTGCGGTCTCCGAAACGCTACTCGGAGTTGCAACAAAAGAATATGGCGTTTATTTTTATAACTTCAAGGATAGCAATTGGGTGAGTGTGCCGACTGCCCAGGAAATTATTGCAGGCAATATTGGCGCTTTGGCACTTTTTAACCATGCAATTTATGTGGGAACACAACACAAAGGAATCTTTTACTCAATAGATAATGGCAAAAACAAATTTGAAATCCTTTAATGACGTTTTAGTAACAACCACCTCCGAGAGAAAATTAAAGGCAGGTATGACAACAGGAAAATAGGATACCCAAAATCTATAATATGAAAGAGAAAAACATGCCCCGGCTCTCGCGGCTCACCGCTATTTTGACGCAATTACAAACCAAACGCTTAGTCACCGCAACCGAATTGGCTAAAAAATTTGGGGTCAGCGTCCGCACCATTTACCGCGACGTGCGGGCCTTGGAGGCATCGGGCATCCCCATTTTTACGGAAGAAGGCAAAGGTTACGCGCTCGTAGAAGGCTACCGGCTGCCGCCAGTGTCGTTCACGGAGAGCGAGGCCAATGCGTTGATTACCGCCGAACGCTTGGTGCGCCTCAACAAAGACCAGTCGTTTATTGACCAATACGCCAACGCAATTGCCAAAGTAAAAGCCGTTTTGAAATTCGATGCGAAAGAAAAGTTAGCGTTCCTGGCGAACCGCATGCATTTTATGGACAATGAACCAGAGACGCAAAGCCAAAATCTGGCGACGCTGCAATTGGCCATTACCAACTTCAACTTAGTCAGCATGACCTATAAAACGGTCACCCATGAAGCGGTTTCACAGCGCATCATCGAGCCATTTGCCCTGTACAGCATGGGCAATCAAAATTGGCTGTTGATTGCCTGGTGCCGGTTGCGGCAGGATTTCAGGACTTTTCGAATTGACAAAATCGAACAACTCCAGGTGCTTTCCGAAAAATTTGAACCCCACAAAATGACTATTGAGGATTATTACGAAAAATATATTGTACCGTCCCTTAACCCCTGACATACCGTTGTCATTCACCACCCGTTCCTTTGTGGTATTATTTAAATTTAAATCTAGATCACAATGGAAAATGTACAGGCAGCCGCCGTCGTCACGACACCCGAAGCGCTTTTGGAACATTGGCAGGGGCATCGCCGATTGACCCGAAAAGTTATCCAGGCCTTTCCAGAAAAGGATTTTTTTGGTTTCAGCATTGGCGGAATGCGCCCTTTTGCCGTGCTGGCTATGGAAATTTTAGACCTGACCGAGCATGGCATCCGAGGCATCGTAACGGGCAGTTATCCCGATGTTCACAACCTGCCACATCATATTGATAATCAAGATCGTATGCCCAAAACCCAAGCGGCTTATTTAGAAAAATGGGATGAAGTCACGAACGCACTCAACGAACTGTGGGCGCAAATCCCCGCCGAGCGGTATCAGGAAATCAATACCGCTTTCGGGCAGTATGAAAATGCCAACATTGATACGATTCTGTATTTTATTGACAACGAAATTCATCATCGGGGGCAAGGCACGGTCTATTTACGCGCATTGGGCATTGAGCCGCCTGCGTTTTGGGATCGGTCTTGAGCAAATATCGTGGCAGGGTCACACCAATTCATCCAACTGCACCGCAAGTTCCCGATCCAGCAAGTGCAAATCAGACAATTCGTACATTGCAATGGTGGTAACAATGCCCGATACGATTGGCATCAGGATGGGGCCAAAAAGCGGAACGGTCATCAGCAATTGAGCTACAAGGCCCGTTGCGAGGGCAATGCCAATGTAGTTTCGGGTGTATTGCATGCTTTCTTTGACGCTCAATCCGAATAACTCATTGTAGCCGTCTACCACGGCAAATCCAACAAAATAGCAGCTTATTAAAAAGATGGCCGGCGTTTCGAGGAAGGCAATACTTTTGAAGATTCCGAAAAAGATACTCAGCATGATGGAGCAAATGATCAATTCCAGGATCCAGCAGCGGATATAAACCTGGAAAGCCCGAATCTGATTGTCAAGCATTCGCTTAAAGGTGACAACTTCGGTTTCCTTGCCTGAAAGAATGCCCAATGTACGGACACTGAAGTGCATCGTTGCCACATACAACAGCATAAACATCACATATTTCAGGCCGCTGGCGTAAATCAGGCTGTATCCGTTTTTGAAAACATCGCCCACTAAAGCGCCCATTTGGCTGACGGTTTCCGAAAGGCTGTTGAAATGTGCATGAGACCACCAGTTGGAAAAAATACTCAACATCTTGAACCCCACCACAATCGCGATCAGGGCCAGTATCCGGGACAACCAGCGGTAATCCCAGTCGCCTTCCCAAAGCCGATGTTGTTTAAAAAACTTCCAGCTTTGCGGATAGATCGCCATGGTGTGGCGAAACTGGGTCAGGTATTCGTTGAAGGTGCGTGGCAACATAATGGGTTGAAGGTCGTTTTGTTGGGTTCAAATTTAGGAACAAGTAATTGTTCTGTCCAAAAAACAAGACGAGTGGATCGTTTTTCAGGTTACAAGGTTTTTAACACCGGTTAAAATAAAAAAGCTATCCCGCTTCAAAAGTGGGATAGCTTTTCAACGATTCAGAAAATTCCGCTATTAATTCGGGTGGCAGTGGAAATGCACCTTCTTGGTATTGGTTTTGTCATTGTGGTCTGTGGCAGTCACCACTAATTCCATATCGGTGTGATCGCTCACGTTATTGACCCAGTGCTCGTGTACATGCACCTCCATGCTGTGGCTATGTTCACCTTCCGAAAACAAAACAGTACCGTCGGATGCTTTTTTCAACTCAACCAGGTACTCGTGCAGTTCTTCTGTGTGGGTAATGTCTACTTCGATGTGAACGGTGTCTCCAAGTTCATACGTAGTCCCCTCTTCGGGAGATTCGATGACAATCTGTGGGACGCCCGGGTTTTCTTTATCATCACAGCCGCTGAAAAAAAGGATTGCTGCAAAAGCGATCAAAGCAAAAGAAAAAATATTTTTCATGGTGAAAAGTCTTTAATGTGTTAAAAAAATACGGATAGCCGGGCCGAGAAGCGATTGCCGCTGTCTACGAGGCCACCGGCCAAATCTTGAAAAACAGGAATGTGCATGGCCGCGCCGATGCTGAAGCGTTGGTAATACAAATCTACCCCTGCTTCGCCCAGCCAAAGCTGGCCGCCCGTCAGGGAAAGCCGTTCGCCGGTGTTGTCCATATCCACCTCAGCCAGCTCTGCGGCCAGACCAGCATAAGGCAGCCAGCCAAGCCTGCGCCCTTGTTGCCAGTAGAAAACCTTAGCGGCAGCATTGATGCGGTTGCCAAAGCGATATTCATTGGCGTTGGCGGTATTGAAGCGCACAGTAGCTTCGCTGTTGAGGCCAACTTTGCCATAGCGCAGGGTATAGGAAGCGTTGAGTTGGAAATCCCACGACCCCGTTCCCGGCTGGAGGTTCGGATTCAGCAGTTCGCCACTCTGATTTTGCTGATATTGGCCTGTGGGCGCTTTAATGCCTCCTCCAAGCAGCAGCGTTTGTTTCAGGACATGAACGCTGTCGGCAGTATTCAGCAGGACGTAGTTGGCCATTAATTGCAGGTCGCCGACGCCCGACACGTTCGTTCCAAATCCGCTTTGCCGGAAAACGTGGTAAGGCGCAAAAAAGAAGACTTGCCAGCGCTTGCTCAGTTGCGCCCGCCCCCACAATTCAGTCGTGTGGAAATATTCCTCGCTGCGTTCCGGGCCGTGGTTCTCGAGCAAACTGGCCGGGTGATTCGTCACGAAACTGCGATACTGATAACGCAATCCCACTATATGGCTGTTGAATTGCGGTAAAATACCCATATACTGACCTCCGATGGAGCACCCGCACACGTCGCAAGCCAACGCATTTTGCCACGACAACCAGCAGGCCGCCGCGAGCAACATAATTTTTTTCATAGTTGAAGATATTGATGTGTAAATCAACATCACACGGCCTGTCTGAACACGAAAAGCTCATCACAGGCAACACATCAGGTCAGGCGGGCGGGTGCAGTGGGGCGGGTAAAAAACCCGGTTGAAAAGCGCCATCGTAGACAAATTCAGTGGCACTGGTGGACTTAAAATCAAAAACAGGATATTGGAAAAATACAGGGTTAAACAACTGGATATCTAAATGTTTATCCCGCAATGGAGCAGGCATTTCCGATTGTTTTTCTGCTTCAGCTTCCCTGAGCTTCGTCATCAGGTAGCATTTTCCATCGCAGTGCAGTTCCGGACGCGCTGTATTGATGCACAGTACGCGCTTGATGAAGTCCTTGTTGGCATAGTATTCTACCAGCACAACCTCCTTCCTGAACGCATTCAGCAGGATTCCCAATAAGGCCAGGAAAAGTAAGGTGTGCTTCATCTTTGCAAAAATCGGGGTAAATTTAAAGGGATTATATTGACCGGCGTCATTTGGGGTGTTGATCTTTTGTCATTTTTGGGACATGGGTGTGACTTGGAGCATCTTCGTGCAACTTCCGCTTGTTTTTCTTAATTTTGCAGCCAGAACGGAACCAATAACCAATAACCAGTAACCAATCACGAGCAACTGCCAAAGGCAACCTATGTTTCCAAAATACGATGTCATTGTTGTAGGCGCAGGCCACGCAGGCTGTGAAGCCGCTGTCGCTGCCGCGAATCTGGGGTCGAAAGTTTTGCTGACCACGATGAACATGCAAACTATTGCCCAGATGTCGTGCAACCCCGCTATGGGCGGCGTGGCGAAAGGGCAGATCGTGCGGGAAATTGACGCGCTGGGCGGCTATTCGGGCATCGTCACCGACCACACGATGGTACAATTCCGGATGCTGAACCAGTCGAAAGGCCCGGCCATGTGGAGTCCGCGCGCGCAAAGCGACCGGCAACTCTTCGCCCGCAAGTGGCGCACCATGCTGGAAGCGCATCCCAATATTGATTTTTGGCAGGAAATGGTGAACGGCCTGATCGTAAAAGACAGCGTCGTCTGTGGCGTACGCACCAGCATGGGGTTGGAAATCGAAAGCCGCTCGGTGGTGCTCACCAACGGCACTTTCCTCAACGGCATTATCCATATCGGTGAAAAGCAACTCGGCGGCGGACGCGCAGGCGAAGGCGCCGCGAAAGGCATCACCGAACAACTGATCGGACTGGGCTTTGAAGCCGGGCGCATGAAAACCGGCACCCCGCCACGGGTGGACGGCCGCTCGCTCGATTACAGCAAAATGGAAGTGCAACCCGGCGACGAAATCCCCGGCAAATTTTCCTATACCGACACCCCCCCGCTGCGGCAGCAACTACCCTGCCACATCACCTACACCAGCGAGGCTGTACACGAAATTTTGAGAACCGGATTCGACCGCTCGCCCATGTTTTCGGGCAGGATTCAGGGACTGGGGCCGCGCTACTGCCCGTCCATCGAAGACAAAATTGACCGGTTTGCCGACCGCGACCGCCACCAGTTGTTTGTAGAGCCGGAAGGCTGGGATACCTGTGAAATATACGTAAACGGTTTTTCATCTTCCTTGCCGGAAGACGTGCAGTATAAGGCTTTGCGCCTGATTCCGGGGTTCGAGAACGCCAAGATGTTCCGCCCGGGTTATGCCATCGAGTACGATTATTTTCCGCCTACGCAACTGCGCCTGTCGCTGGAAACCCGATTGGTGAAAAACCTCTTTTTTGCAGGTCAGATCAACGGCACCACCGGCTATGAAGAAGCCGCCTGTCAGGGCCTTATGGCGGGGATGAATGCCCACCTTGCCATCAATGAACTTGAGCCGTTTATCCTCACCCGCTCGGAAGCTTATATCGGCGTGCTGATAGACGATTTGGTCACCAAAGGCACCCAGGAACCTTACCGCATGTTCACTTCGCGGGCGGAATACCGCATCCTGCTGCGGCAGGACAACGCCGACCTGCGCCTGACCCCGCTGGCTCAGCGTTTGGGAGTCATGAATATGGAAGAACGGCTGGCGCAGGTAGAAGAAAAAAATGCAGCAGCAAAAGCAATTGGTAAATATTTCGAGGAAACGAGCGTTAGTCCGGAAGCCATCAACGGTTATTTGGAAAGCTGCGGCACGGCGCCCATTCGCCAGAAAGTAAAGTTGCAGGGTATCCTGCTGCGTCCGCAAATTGATATGAAAGCTTTGCGGCAAGCCCTCCCGGAATTAGACGTCTACCTGGAACAATTCCAAACCGGGCATGTGGAACTGGCAGAGATCAATATGAAATACGACGGCTATATCCAACGCGAACAGGAGCTGGCGCAAAAGATGAATCGCCTGGAAGAAGTACTCCTGACCGAACAATTCGACTACCACAAAATTTCCTCACTTTCCAAAGAAGCCCGCGAAAAATTGACGCGGATGAAGCCGCGCACCATCGGGCAGGCAAGCCGGATCAGCGGGGTAACCCCGGCAGATATTTCCGTGCTGCTGGTGCATATTGGCAGGTGATTGTGTTTTGCCGCGCGTGTAGCGGCGTCCAAATTTAAGATACTATGGCAGAACAACCTTCATTTGATGGCCAAACCATTTCGCAGAAAGCAAAGGCATTGGCGCTTCAGGGCGTTGCTTTCCTTCGAGCCAAATGGACAGCCTATCGCAGCAAATATCCCCGACTAGCGGTGGCGACTGCCCTTGGCGGCATCGTCTTCGGCGGTGGCCTGCTTTTCCTTTTCCTGTTGTTTATGTTGGTCTACACCGGGCTGCTTGGCCCGTTGCCTAGCTATGGCGAACTGAAAGATATTCAGCACAATACCGCCTCAGAAGTCTATTCCGAAGACGGGGTGCTGCTGGGTAAATATTATATAGAAAACCGCGTTAACGCAGCTTTTGAAGAAATTTCCCCGAATGTGGTGAACGCCCTGGTAGCAACGGAAGACGCGCGTTTTTTTGCACACAGCGGGGTGGACATGCGCGCCTGGTTTCGGGTATTTTTCAAAACTGTCCTGCTATCGAATGAATCTTCAGGCGGTGGCAGTACCCTCAGCCAGCAATTGGCAAAAAACCTCTACAAACGCAAACGCTATCGGGTGCTTTCCACTTTAGTAAATAAAATGCGGGAAATTTTGGTGGCGCGCAGGCTGGAACGCATTTACAGCAAAGAGCAATTGCTGGCGCTTTACCTCAATACCGTTCCATTCAGTGAAAATGCGTTTGGTATCAAAGTGGCGGCACAGCGTTTTTACAACAAATCGCCACACGACCTCAAAATAGAAGAGGCTGCGCTGCTGGTGGGGATGCTGAAAGCAAATACGACTTATAATCCGGTCAGACACCCTGAAAAATCCTTAGAACGCCGCAATACGGTGCTGGATCGGATGGAAGACCAGGGGCATATCAACGCAGAGCAGTGCGCAGATTTGAAAAAATTGCCGCTCCAACTCAACTACCAGTCGGAAAACAGCGGCGACGGCCTGGCGACCTATTTCCGGGAACACTTGCGCGGGGAGATCGAACAAATTCTGGAGGGTTTTGAAAAGCCCAATGGCGAAGCCTACAATTTGCAAACCGATGGCCTCAAGATTTATACCACCATCAACGCGCAGTTTCAAAGCTACGCCGAGACTGCCATGCGGGAACACCTGCCCAAATTGCAGCAATCTTTCAATAAAGAGTGGAAAAACGGCAAGCCCTGGGGCAACGACAGCACGCTGGAAGACCTGAAGAAGCGCTCGCCCCGATACCTGAGTATGAAGGAACAGGGCTTTTCCGAAGAAGAGATCAATGAAGCGTTCAATACGCCGGTGAGGATGCGGGTTTTCAATTGGGAAAAAGACGAAGACATCCGGGAAATGACGCCGATGGATTCCATCAAGTACTACCTTACCATGATCAATGCGGGCTTTTTGGCCATCGAACCGAATACCGGGCTGGTTCGTAGCTGGGTCGGCGGCATTGATTATCAATACTTTCAATACGATCATGTGAAAGCGCGCCGTCAAATCGGTTCCACATTCAAGCCAGTCGTGTTTGCGCAGGCGTTGCGCAGCGGGATACGTCCCTGCGAGTACACCAGCAGCGCTTTGGTGATGTACGATGATGTGGAATTGGAGCGGGGCGGAACCGGAACGGTGGTTGCTGCGGTAAATGAAGCCCCGGCAGAGCGTACCGAAGGCCAATGGACGCCACGCAATTCGGACGGTAATTACAACGGCATGTACTCCATGGAAGGCGCTTTGTGCAAATCTATCAATACAGTAGCTGTAAAAACCATCATGCGCATCGGGGTGAGTTCGGTGCGGCAATTGGCTAAAGAGATGGGGATGCAGGCAGATTTGCCGAAGGATGCTTCCATTGCGCTGGGAACGGGCCAGGCCTCGTTGATGGAAATGCTCCAGGTTTTCGGGACTTTTGCCAACCGGGGCCAAAAACCGGTGCTGCACTACCTCGACCGCATCGAAACAGCCGACGGGAAAGTATTGGTGTCGTTTGACCGACCCAATCCGCAAGCCTTCCCGCAGGTATTGACGCCGCTGCACGCCGATATGATGTCTCAAATGCTGAAATCCGTGATTGACAAGGGAACCGGCTCGCGCGTGCGCTGGGAAAACGGCCTCTACAATGTAGACCTCGCAGGCAAAACCGGCACCACCCAAAACCACTCCGATGGCTGGTTTATTGGCTTTACGCCCAACCTCATCGCCGGTGTCTGGATCGGAGCGGCATTGCCAACGGTGCACTTCCGCAGCATGTACACCGGTCAGGCTTCGGTCACAGCAGTACCGGTTTGGGGGCGGTTTATGGGGCAGATTTACAAAAACGAACAATACAAAAGCAAGGTTTTTACGCGGTTCACGTCACCGCCCGATACGACGATGGCCCTCATGCGCTGCCCTTATACCATCGCAGATTCTATGGCGCTGGAGGAAATGGAAGAAGAAATAGCCGATTCGCTGAAAATTGAACAAACCATAGACGACCGGCCGCGAAGGGACAACGAAACGGAAGAAGAGTACGCGGAGCGCATGGAGCGCTTGCGCCGGCGCTTAGAAAAGCGCGAAGAAAATCGCGATAAATTGAAAGAATTATGGAACAAAACCCTTTTTGGAAAAGACAAGGAAAAAAAGGAGGAAAAGAAGGAGAACCAGGACTGAGGAGATGGTAGGGGAGGGTAGATAAGTAAAAACAATAAGTATAGGAGCCTATTCTTTTGTTTGTCTAAAAAAAATCCGACCTTCGCCATATTGGTAAGCACATGTTAATCCTTTTATTTTTATAGTTGATCAAACTGTCATAGTGCTTATCATTAATATTATTACTGACACTTAAATGTTAAGGCTACATGAAAGTGGAAATAAAAAATTTCGGACCAATCGAATACTTAGAGTTCGATTTAGACCAAGACTTGCATCTTATTTATGGGCAAAATGCAATAGGTAAGTCTTATGCAACATATTGCCTCTATTGCTTAATGAAAAATATTACCAATAAGTCTATTACAGCCAATTATCACTATCCAGATGAATCAAATCCTTTTAAAACATTTGTAGAAAAAAGAATTAAAAACATCAAGGGCGAAAGCTCAATTGATATTACTAAAGAATATATACAATTAATCGAAAATGAACTAAGTAATATCTTACTAAGTGGATTGCAAAATTCTTTACTTAATACTTTTTCTTCTTTAACTAATTTAAGGAATAGGTTTACAAATAAGAATTACGAAATAATTGTCTCATTAGATAGTAAAGAAAAAATAATTATCACTTCAGACGATGAAGGGGCTATCCAGTTAAAGTATAGCGGGGAATTAAGTAAGATAGAGTTTGTTGAAAAAAAAACCAAGTCAACCAGAATCTCTTTATTTGTTAACGGTAAAATTGAATTTGGGAAACCTAATGAGGATGCATTTACTTCTGACTTTATAATATATGGTCTCAATGTTGTAAATAAAATTTTAAGAAAATTAGATTTTAACATTCGAGATATTTATTATCTACCTGCCAGTCGTTCTGGTTTGTACCAAGCTCTGAATGCATTTACTCCTATTATTGCTGAACTAACACAGAACAGATTTTTTATACAAAATAAAAGTATTGAACTCCCTTCTCTCTCTGAACCTCTCTCTGATTATTTTATTGATTTATCAACAGTGGATAAAAAAAACATAAACAAAGAGTTTGAAGAAGTTATTGAAATGCTTGAAAAAAATGTTTTGAAAGGTGAAGTAGAATATAATGATAAGACGCGAAGGATAATGTACAAGCCTAGTGATATTGATTTAGAGTTAAATTTATCCGAAGCCTCTTCTATGGTTGCCGAAATATCACCGATCGTGATCTATTTCAAGCATATCATAAACTATAAATATTCGTCAAACCGAAATAGAGATAGATTTTTTTTCGACCCTTATTATAATAGGTCGTATCGTGGTAAAAAGCAAAAACTAAAAGGATATGACGTGATTTTTATTGAAGAACCTGAGGCTCACCTTCATCCTGAAATACAAATTGCTTTAATTGAAGTGTTTGCTAAATTATCAGACCTTAATTTAAAGATTTTCATTACATCGCACAGTAATTACATGTTTAATAAAATCAATAACCTTTTATTAGATAATAAAATAGATAAAGATAAAATAATGGTTTATCACCTTGTTAAAAACGATAACGGTAGTACTCAGAATAAAGAAATGCAAGTTACTCAGGAAGGAATAAATGATGATAATTTTCAAGAGGTTTCGGAAAAGCTTTATTATGAACGAATGAAAATTTATGAAAAATAATTTAATTGAAAATATTTACAAAAACAAAAGCCTTGCATTTTTTCTTAGTAAAGAATGTTGCGAAAACGATGTGTGTGTAACATTTGATGTAGGCATAAGTCAAGATGATTATGTTGTTGTTAAAATAGACAATTATTATAATTCACTACATTTAGAACGTACGCCAGCTTCTCTGGATTGCCTCATTATTAGAGAGTGTGAAAATGGAGGTTATGCTTTAACCCTTGTTGAACTCAAAAATATTACTTCATCAAGCAGGTTTGATCTAAGTAATGTTATTGAAAAATTTGAAACTTGTTTTAATGATTTTATTATGAAAAGGTTTGATGATACTTTTCTTGTTGATTTCAAGGAAATAAAACTTTATTTTGTTTCTAATATTGAAATTTATAAAAGAGATTTAGGTTTAAAGCTTGAAGTGCTTATCAATACAAAATTCCATTATAATGGCAAAAGATACATGATTGAGCCTAAAATGCCTCATCCAACAATAAAAAAATGTTACTAATAATCTGTTTTGTGTCGTTGATTATGTAAATATAATCATATTAATTAAGTTATATTTAGTGTGATACTAAGTGAGAAGTAAATATTCAATTGGCTATACTGTTTATGTACAAATTTAATCTTATTAGTAATGAAGCGACTTTCTACAAGCCTAAGCCTCTTTTTGCTGTTTTTTTCCGGCGCTTTTGCGCAAACCTTCTACAACACCGGCGAAATTCAGGAAATCCGCATCTTTTTTGCCCAGCAAAACTGGGATTACCTGCTCGATTCCTTAGCGGCAGCCGATGAAGATGCGCGCCTGATTGCGCCATTGGTTATCGTAAACGGCATTGAATTCGATAGCGTAGGCGTTAAATACAAAGGCAATAGTTCTTACAACCCAAACCGGCCCAAAAACCCGTTCAGCATCAATTTGGACGAAATTATCGGCG
>Ga0209573_1000460_pt1 | contig 88016 bp, 41 predicted proteins | sample TNRBio252014_DNA_FD_185870 | JGI IMG/M metagenome (GOLD analysis project Ga0209573, IMG submission 185870) | Wastewater treatment Type I Accumulibacter community from EBPR Bioreactor in Madison, WI, USA - TNR Reactor_6/25/2014_ DNA (SPAdes)... | ecosystem: Engineered > Bioreactor > EBPR >... | reverse complement strand
TAACTTGCATCTTACATGTTGTTACTGCGGGAAAGATAGCAATTATCTCGCCCGCTTTTTATTTTTCAATTAGCACAATCGGTAATGTAATAACTTCCAGTAGTAGTATCTGCAACCCATTCATTTCCCAAACCACCTCAGGTTTTCTCGGTTTTACCCGATAAAAGAAGCCTATCGTTTTATCGGTATCGAATCCCTATCTTTGCGCCCGATATGCCACTCTATACTCATATTCGTTCCGTGCTGATGATCGGTTCAGGTCCAATTATCATCGGTCAAGCCTGTGAATTTGACTATTCTGGCTCGCAAGCGGCGCGTTCATTAAGAGAAGAAGGAATCAAAGTGATCCTTGTTAATTCCAACCCGGCAACCATTATGACTGACCCGCTGGTAGCCGATAAAGTCTATTTGGAGCCTCTGACATATGATACCATCGAAAAAATCCTCCGCAAAAACGAAATTGATGCCGTTTTACCGACTATGGGGGGGCAAACTGCTCTGAACCTGTGCATGGAATGTGAGGAGCTATGGAAAGAATTTGAAGTGCAGATCATTGGTGCGGATATTGATGCGATTCGTTTAGCCGAGGACCGCGAGCAGTTTCGTCAACTGATGAACCAATTAGGGTTAGATGTACCTAAATCTGGTATCGCGCGTTCCTATTTAGAAGGTAAAGAACTGGCGCAAAAAATCGGTTATCCATTGGTCATTCGTCCGTCCTTTACTCTGGGAGGAAGTGGTGGCAGTTTCGTTCAGCATAAGGATGATTTTGAGAAAAAACTGCATTACGGATTACAAGTAAGTCCTGTCCATGAAGTATTGATTGAAGAAAGCATTTACGGATGGAAAGAGTTTGAATTAGAACTCCTGCGTGATGCCGACGATAATATAGTTGTGATTTGTACCATTGAAAACTTTGATCCGACGGGTATTCATACCGGTGATTCCGTTACTGTTGCTCCCGCGATGACCCTCACAGACCGCCAAATGCAACGGATGCGCGACCAAGCCATCCTGATTCTCAAGGCAATGGGTAATTTTGCGGGCGGTTGTAATGTACAGTTTGCCATTCATCCCGAAACAGACCGTATGGTGGTGATTGAGATCAATCCCCGAGTATCAAGGTCTTCTGCTTTAGCGTCAAAAGCTACGGGCTATCCGATTGCCAAAATAGCGGCGAAACTTGCCGTAGGTTACCGATTAGATGAACTGAAAAACCAAATCACGAAAACCACTTCCGCTTATTTTGAACCTACCTTAGACTACGTGGTCGTTAAAATTCCCCGCTTTAATTTTGATAAGTTTCACGGTTCAGATAACAAACTTGGGCTTTCCATGAAAGCAGTGGGTGAAGTGATGGGAATCGGACGTTCCTTCTCCGAAGCCTTACAAAAAGCCTGTCAATCATTAGAAATTAAGCGAAACGGCTTGGGAGCGGATGGCAAAGAACTCCGCAATCGTGACCTGTTGCTTCAAGAATTAGAAAAAGCAGGAAGTAACCGACTTTTTTACATCCATGATGCGCTGATGTTAGGCATTCCGGCGGAAACGATAGAAAAAGTTACCCAAATTGATAAATGGTTCATCCATCAGATTGAAGAAATCGTAATCTTGGAAGAAGAATTGAAATTATATTCTTTGGACAGTATTACACCCGAGATACTCCGCAAAGCCAAACAAATGGGATTTTCAGATCGGCAGATTGCCCACTTAATCAGCTGTTTGGAAAGCCAAGTTCACGAGAAACGCTTGGAACTGGGAATTCGCCGTACGTATAAGATGGTGGATACTTGCGCGGCGGAATTTGAAGCCCGCACACCTTATTACTATTCAACATTTGAATCGGAAAACGAATCCCATGTTACGGACCGAAAAAAAATCATTGTTTTAGGTTCTGGTCCCAATCGGATCGGGCAGGGAATCGAGTTTGATTACAGTTGCGTTCACGGAGTATTGGCGGCAAAGGAAGTCGGTTTTGAGGCAATTATGATTAACTGCAATCCCGAAACGGTATCAACCGACTTTGATATTGCAGACAAATTGTACTTTGAACCCGTTTTTTGGGAACATGTGTACGACATTATCTTACATGAAAAACCCGAAGGAGTTATTGTTCAATTAGGCGGGCAGACGGCACTCAAGTTAGCCGAAAAATTAGATAAATATGGCATTCCAATCATTGGTACACCCTACGATGCGATTGACTTAGCTGAAGATCGCGGACGCTTTTCAGAACTTTTGAAAAGATTAGATATACCCTACCCTCCATTCGGAGTCGCCTTAAATGCGCGAGAAGCCCTTAAAATTGTGAAATCAGTAGGCTATCCGGTGTTGGTGCGACCGTCTTATGTGTTAGGCGGTCAACGGATGCGTATTGTCATCAATGACGAAGAATTGGAATCTCATGTGATTGATGTAATGGAAGACCTGCCCGGAAATCAAATCTTAATAGACCGCTTTTTAGAAGGAGCTATTGAAGCCGAAGCCGATGCTATATGTGATGGTACGGATGTTCACATCATCGGCATTATGGAACACATCGAACCCGCAGGCATTCATTCTGGCGACTCATCGGCAGTGCTACCGGCATTTTCTCTACCCCAAGAAGTAATACAAACGATCGAAGCCTATACACGAAAAATTACGTTGGCATTAGGCGTGAAAGGATTAATAAACGTACAGTTTGCCATACAAAATAATATCGTTTACGTTATTGAAGCTAACCCTCGTGCTTCCCGTACTGTTCCGTTTATCTGTAAGGCTTATAATGTACCCTATGTGAATTATGCTACAAAAGTCATGTTAGGTACGCATCGGTTAAGCGATTTTTCGTTTGAACCTCAATTAGAGGGATATGCGATAAAGTTACCAGTATTTTCCTTCGATAAATTTCCGAATGTTGATAAAGAACTCGGACCCGAAATGAAGAGTACTGGCGAAGAAATCCGCTTCATACGTCACCTGAAAGACCCCTTCTTCAAGAAAGTTTATTCGGAAAGATATTTATATTTAAGTCGGTAGGGTAATTATTTTATTTATGATACGTTGTTTATTAATTTTAATATTTCTAATTTCTTTCAAAATGTCGGTTGCTCAATCGCCAATAGATTTGAAAAACTATCGTTATCCCAACCAAGATTCAGCCAAATACCTACGTAGGGCGAATGAAAGAGATTTTGTACGTAAAATCAGACCGACGGAACGCTTTGATATAGTTTATAATAACGGTTTTTTAGTAACATCGAGCATGGTTGATACGATTCCCTTACGGTCAGCTTCATCAGGAAGTCAATATTTGGGATTTAGCTATAATTTAATCGCATCCCCCAGATGGATTTTTAAGTTTCAAACGGGTATATGCTTTTATGGTTTTTCATTCAATAATGTTCCAGAAAGACAACGCACCTCGCTCTTTACTTTTGAAAGTGATTCGGTTACCAATAAGAAATTACAAATGACCTACTTAGATTTTCCATTATCAGTTGCTTACGTTTGGAAACGAGATACAACAAAAGGAAAGTTTATATCTATGATTGAATTTGGTCCCACGATTGGCTTTCAATTAGGTTCGTCATTTAGTTTTGACCAAACACTTAATAGAAAAACGGCTCGAATTAACTTTTCAGACATTCCTGATCTTAATCCTATTAAATTAGGGATTTATACTAAAATTAGTTATGGAATTGTCGGACTATGGGTATTTTATCGACTTAATCCCGTATTTCAATCTAATGTACGCATTCATGATTCAGAAAAATATTATCCTAAATTCTCAAGTTTGGAAATTGGATTTAGCATTATTCTGTAAATTAAACGGCATAACGTGCTTCAGAGAGTTCACCACGAAGGCTCTGTTTAATCTTCATTTTGATTAGTTCAGAATCATCATATTTACCCAATAGATAATAGAGCTTTGTTATTGCAGCGGGAAGTACCATATCATGTCCACTGACTACACCAATATTCATTAACGTCTTACTATTTTTATACCGTTCTTGAATGACTTTACCCGCAGTACATTGAGAAATATTTACAACTATAAGACCTTCTTTAATTCTGTTTTGTAAGCATTCGATTACCCAATCGAAATCAGGCACATTTCCCGCTCCATAGGTCTCTAAAATGATGCCTTTTAAGTTAGGTAAGTTGACCATCGCTTCTACCATCGTGCGAGGTATCCCCGGATAAAACTTAATGACTCCCACATCAGCACATAACTTGGTTTGTATGGTGAAAGGTTGATCGTTCTTAGGGCTAAGCCAATTATGATAATAAAATTCTAAATCCACGCCGGATTCCGCTAATGATGGATAATGTGGAGAAACGAATGCCTGAAATTTTTCCGAACTAAACTTTAAGGTACGATTACCACGCAACACTTTTGAATCAAAACAAATAGCTACTTCCGTAAGGGAATTCAACGGGTGTGAAGCAATTTCTAATGAGGTGAGTAAATTTTCTTTGGCATCGGAACGTAATACAGCAACGGGTAATTGCGAACCCGTCAAAATAACAGGTTTACGGAGATTTTCTAACATGAATGATAAGGCAGAAGCCGTATACGACATGGTATCAGTTCCATGTAAGATCACAAACCCATCATATTCATCGTAATTCTGTTCTATCATTTGAGCCAATTGAATCCAAACTTCAGGGATCATGTTTGAAGAATCAATTGGCTTATCAAATGCAAAATACTCAATCTCACAGGTTAGACGTTCCACCTCAGGAAAAAAATCTCGGATGTATCGAAAATCCACAGCTTCCAGATACTTTTTACCCGCTGCCTGCATCATACCAATTGTTCCTCCGGTATAGATGACCAATATTTTCTTGGGTGTCATTGTAGCCTTTAATAGTTGATTCGCTTGAGGAATAGGTAATTCAACCCAATTGTTATTCCGGCAGTAACATTGGTTGATTTCGCTCTATTGGGTCCGAAATTAGCACGGGTTACTTCAGAATAAAAAGGTGTAACCGTATTGACCCCATTACGAACGAAATCATAGGTAATATTCTTGTCTTCTACGTCATTAAATGTGTAGTCAAAACGCAATGCAGCTACCACCTTCATGTTATAACGTAGCTTAATATCCAATCCGGGTGCAAAAACAATTCCGTAATTTAATTCTTTGAATGTACGTTCACGGGAAGGAAAATTAAGAGTCTGATAATCAGGACGATTTTGTTTAGGAGGAAGATTTCCATTGTAACGCGGATCAAAATCACGCTCATCAACGGAGTGCAACCATTCTAATTGCGGACCAATTTCTGCTGTAAAAGCGTATTTCTTTTGCGCATTGGTTGAAAAACGCAACAATAAAGGAAACTTAAAATACCTTAATCGCAATTCATTTTTAACCTCGATTTTTTGGTCGTTTTCATTTTGAAAAGAGAAGTAGTTATGTTGTCCCTGATTGGAATACAATCCATGAGCATAAATACCGAAATAATTACTAAAGTTGTATCCAAAAGAGATCCCAGCACAGACTCCAAAGGTAGGAGTCCACTTAAATACATTATCAGGAGCATCTGAATCCGTTTGATTTAGCATGGTAGTCATTAAAGGTGTCATCCTAAATCCAACGGCTAATCCCCTTTGTGCCACCAATGGTTGAATACCAATACAACCAATAATACATGCGACAAAAAAAGCTATAATTGTTCTCATTCGCCAAATAAAGCAAAATTTTTTTAGAACACCTAATTTAATCCATTACAGATGATAAGTGGTGTTACATTTGAATTGAAATAAAAATCAATAGTATGATTTATGTAAAAAAAACAGAATAATTCTTGCCTTGTAAAATTATACGTGGTCAAAAATGGGCATTCTTTGGATAAAATACAAAACGTTCTGCTTACATTATCATCGCAAAAGTTAATTATCCGATTTTTTAACACTATTATCATACCAAATTCATTTATTCTTTACACAATTCCTATTTCGGCAACTGCTTGAAAATCAATAGTCATTCAAGATTGAATTCAGCCGAATAAATAATGAATTTGGTATCATATAGTTTCTTTCTTTTTGCAAAGATACGCAAAAAAATGCTTGCCAGAAAACGACGTATCCCCTACCCCGCTGAGGGATAAGGGATACGCTTATTGATCTGTTAAATTTTTATTCGACCACGACCTTAATTGTTCTCACTTGATTACCAATCTGCAGGCGGAGGTGGTAGATACCCGCCGCTGCACCGGATAAGCTGAAGTCCCAAGCATAGTTACCAGTAGACAAGTCTTCACTTCTTCGGTAGATTTCCTTACCGTTCAGGTCATAAACGAATGCTGATACGTTTTGTTCACCATCGATACTGAACCCGAGTAGGAACGTACCTTTGTTTGGATTGGGGTAAATGGATAAGTTACCATCCGATAAATCATCCGTTGCTAACCGTTGCGTTAAGGTCGTAAACGGCATTTCAACGCTGAAATCCGACATCATGGATTCACAAACCGCCCGTACCCGAACCACATAAGCCGTTCCCGGTAATAAATTCCGAATGTTGAAACTCGGTACATTCGTATTAGTGGACGTAAAGCCCAAATCACTGACCTTCTTCCAAGAAATCACATACCGAACCGCGCCCGGCACCGCATTCCACGTTACCATACTTGAATTAGTGGCTGGGGTAATACGTATGTTTGTCGGAACAGCACACGTATTATTAGTGTTGCCGCCTTGAATCTGTGCCGTAACGTTGATCGAACAACCGTTCGCATCTTCTACCGTAATCGTATAACTACTCGGTATTAAGCCCGTAAATGTGTTTGATACTTGGGCTGTACCACCGTTCAAGCGATAGCGATACGGACTCGTACCCCCCGATACCGTTACCACAATCGAACCATCGGCACATGTTCCGCAGGAAGCGTTGATCGCCGTCGCCGATGCCACCGGATTGGGCGTTACCAAGATCGTGAACGTCTTGCTATACGTACAGGGTCCGTCTTGTCCGAAATACGTAATCGAATGCGACCCTACACCTGCTACCAATGGCGTGAAAATGTTGCCCGTTACGCCCGTACCTGAGAACGTACCTCCGCTCGGCAAGGCACTCAACAGCACCGCACCCGCACTTTGGCAGTATCTCGGTTGAACGCCGATAATTTCTACATCCGTTGATACCACCCGAACCGCTTGGCTGATACTGTAAGCACATCCTTCCACTGACGTTCCTTCATATTTAATGATATGTGTCCCTAAGCCCGCATCCCGCGGCGTAAAGGTCGTGCCGCTCACGCCCGGTCCCGAAAAACGTCCGCCACTCGGGATACCCGACAGCATTACCGGTGCCGCAATCAGGCAATAATCCGGGCGCAAGTTCAAGATCGATGCCTGTACTTGTCCTACCGAAACGGTCTTCGTCGTGGTAAACACGCAACCACTGATCGGGTCTTGTGCCGAATAGGAGATGATATGTTCGCCCAAGCCCGCGTTCTTCGGATCAAAAATGTTACCAAAAACACCTTTACCACTGAACGAACCACCCGTCGGTACACCGGTCATCGAAATCAGTCCACTGTTCGCACAAACGGCATCCGGCAGGTTCAAGATCGTCATCGTCGGCGCGGGGATTACTTCTACCGTGATCGTCTTTGCCTGACAACCCACCGTACCATCCTTATTTACAACCGTATAGGTGATCGTCCGTGCCGGCGATGCCAACACTTGCGGCCCCGTCGATACGTTCAAACCTTCCGACGGTGACCACACAAAATTACCACTGCCTGCCCCGCCAATTACGCTTTCGCCCGCCGTCAAGACTGTGCTTTGTCCGGCACAAATCCGCGTTTGTGAAGCATTGACCTTAAAATCAGCTTTGTTCACCGTGACCGTGATCGAAGCGGTCGTTGTGCAGTTGCCATTTACACCCGAAACCGTGTAGGTAGTTGTTTCCGTTGGTTTAACTAAAACACCCGCACCTTGCTTGCCGATACCTTCACTCGGACTCCAGGTATATACGTATGACGTTGCGGACGAAGCACTCAACAGCACCGTTTGACCTTCACAGATCGCTTGCTGGGATATCGTTAGGTTGATGGGTTTGACCTGCTGAACCGTAATCGTAAGCGTCTGATTTTGAATACAGCCCGCATTTTTTGCCGTCAAAGTATAGGTCGTCGTTTGGGTCGGAGTCGCAGTTACCGTCGCCCCTTCAGGGGAAGAAAGTCCCACCGTCGGCGACCAAGTGTAGCTTTCCGAACCCGATGCCGATAAGATCACGCTTTCACCCGAACAGATATTCGTCTTGGACGCATCCATACGGATCAATCCCGCACTGCCTACCTGCACCGTCGTGGTTACCGTTACCGTACAGCCCCAACGATTTTTTAATGTACCCGTGATAATATGTGTACCTACACCGGCTTGGGCAGGGGAGAACAAGAAGTTTCCGCCCGTCCGGTTGATCCCGTTTCCGGTGAATGTTGCCGTTACCCCCGCTTGCGGATTCACGATCGTTACCGGGTAAGTTTTGCTGTCCGAAGTACAAAATTCCGTCAAACCGCCTACCGAAATTACTTTTGTTTCGGGTAAGTCCGCTACCGTAATATTTTTGGTGGTACTGAAGGTACAATCACCGAATTTACCGAAGTAGCGAATCGTGTGCGTCCCCACACCCGCGACCTGCGGATTGAAGGTACGACCCGTCATGCCCGCACCGCTGAACGTTCCGCCCGCCGGACTTGCCGAGAAAGTGATCGTTCCGGCATTGATACATATCGTATCGGAGGGAGTCGTAATCGTGGCTTTCAGATTCGAGACCACCGTGATTTCAAACGTACCCGTCGTGCGGCAATTCCGCGCATCGCTTACCGTTACCGTGTAAATGCCTTTTGGTACGTTGAAAATATCCTGCGTGCGACGGTTATTCGACCACAGATACGTAAATGGTGCCGTTCCTCCGTTCACTTGTATATCTAATGATCCCGTGTTGGCGTTATTACATTGAGCAGGAGTCATTTTTACCAAGGTAGCTGTGAGCGGTTGGGGTTCGTTGACCGTGTAAGTAGCCGTTTTGAAACAGCCCGACGCATCAAAAACCGTAACCGTGTAACTGCCTCCTGCTAAGTTTTTCGCCAAAGAGTTCGATCCCGCACCGTTGTTCCAAGCATAACGATAAGGCGGCGTACCGCCCGAAGCGATCACGGAAATCTGTCCGTTTTTAGCCCCCGCACACGAAACCGGCGTTAAAGATTGCAACTGAACGTTAAGCCTTGTCGGTTCCGTTAAGGTAAAGGACAACGTACGTACACAACCCCGAGCATCCGTAACCGACACCGTGTAGCGTCCGCCCCCGACCTGATTCAAGTCTTCGACCGTCGCTCCGTTGCTCCATTTATACGTATAGGGAACTTCTCCACCCGTTATATTGATGGCTATTGTTCCGTCTTGCCCACCTTTGCAACGGGGTGGAGACAAAAATGCCGTCGTAATCTTTAATTCTTTCGGTGCGATCACCTCTACCGCCGCTTGGGTCAAACAGCCCTCACCGTCGGTTACGATAACCGAATAAATGCCGGCAGGTAAATCCGTTACCGTTTGCGTCGTCGCTCCTGTCCCCCATTGATAACTGTAAAAGCCCGAGCCTCCCGTCGCTTGTGCCTGAATCGTGGCATCCAATGAGTTAAAGCACGTTAAGTTATTCACAATCACAACGCTTGCCTGCAGGGGTTTCCGACCCGGAATCGTCAGCGTGAACGCGCGGTTACAGCCCACCGAATCCGTTACCAGCAAGGTATGCGTGCCGGCAGGTGCATTCGTTAAATCTTCCGTTTGTGCGCCCGTTGACCAGTTGAAGAGGTAAGGCGGCACCCCCCCGTAAATCGAAACGTCCGCACTACCCGTCGGTGAGCAACCCGAAGGCTTGATCTGTTTAACATCCATTTTGATTTCGGCGGGCGCAGGTACGTTATACTGACGGGTTACGAAACAGTTGTTCGCATCCCGCACCGTTACCTGCCAAATGCCCGCACCGATACCGTCTATATCTTCACGCGTATCACCATTCGTCCATTCATAACGATAGGGTTGCGTGCCGCCCCGTACGTTCAGCGCAACAACTGCGTCCTTCGAATCGTGGCATTTTGGCAACGTGATGAAATCCAGATCAACCGTTAAGGCGAATTGGGGTCCCGACACATCGTAGGATGATTCCAAGAGACATCCGTTCGCATCCGTAATCGTTACCGTATGTTTGCCCGACGATAGCCCCTCGGGGTCTTCCAAGCCGGAATTACTACTCCAGTTGTAGCGATAAGGAGGTGTTCCCCCTTTCGTATCTATACCTATCGATCCGTCTCTTGATCCAAAACAGGTTTCACCTTTAATGTACGAGGTACTTACCGATAACGGGGCTTCCGGCTCGGTTACCACCAGATTCCGAAGCGTTTGCGTACAACCTTTCGCATCAGTTACCGTTATTACGTAACTTTCCGCTTTAATATTCATTAAATTTTGTGCCGTAGATTGGTTATTCCACAGGAACGCATAGGGACTTGTTCCGCCGTCCACACTGATTTTTACCCAACCGTCCGAACCTCCTTTGCAGGATACATTTTTGATCTGTTCCAACGTAACGATCATCTTGGACGGTTCGCCAATCACAATGCTCACATTTTGGCTACAACCTTTGGCATCCGTTACCGTTACTGTATGCGTTCCCGCGTAAAGGTTTGCATTCGTTGAACCCACCGTTTGATCCGCCCACGCGATCCGATAAGGACTCGTTCCCCCCGAAACCGACACCGTCGCCTTGCCGTCCGTTCCCCCAAAACAGGAAACATCTTTGTTTTTAACAATCGCTGCCGTGAAACTTTCGGGTTCGACAAGTGTGTCGTTCACCGAGGCCGTGCATCCGTTTTTATCCGTAACATCCAACGTATATATACCAGCTCCGATATTCGATAACATAAAACTATACGACAATACCTGTGTTCCTTTACGCCACTGTACGCTGTAAATCGGCGTGCCTCCCATTGCCGTGTACGCCAAAACACCTGTTTTAATGCCGCTACATGTGGGGTTCGTCTTCAACAACCGGCGTAAAACAATCGGTTGCGGGCTGCCGACGGTAAAGATTTTCGTCCCGTAACAGCCATTCGCATCCGTAATCCGCAGTTCATAGTTACCGCCTTTCACGTTATAAAGGTTCTGATTTTGAGAGCCGTCCGACCACGAGAAACTGTACGGTGCCGTACCACCCGTGAACGATGTTTCAATAAAACCGTCTTTACTATCCGGGCAAGAAGTATTCTTGATCTTAACTACAGCTATGCGTATCTCCGACGGTTGCGGAACCGTCCGCGTTACCGTGATCGAACAGCCGTTAGCATCCGTAGCCGTCAGACTGTACGTGCCGGCGGGAACATCTTCAATATCTTCACCTGTAAATCCGGTGTTCCATAAATAGGTATAAGGTTGTGTACCACCCGAAATCTGCCAAGCAATCGCACCGTCGCTCCGTCCGTTACAAGAAACCGGTTTCAGGAACGTCAGCTCCGCTTGCATCGGTTCCGGCGTAGTTAAGGTGAAATATTTTACCACCTTGCATCCGTTCTTATCTTTGACCGTAAGGATATAGTCGCCCGAGCCAATGTCATTCAAGTCTTCGGTCGTTGCACCGTTTGACCATTCATACGTATAAGGTGCAGTACCTCCTTCCGCATGAATATCAATCAATCCATCCTTGCTTCCGAAGCAGGAAATCGGCTTCACCCGATCCGTTACCACCGTCAAGGCTTCCGGTTCCGTGATCGTCCATGCTTGCGTGTACTGGCATCCTTTCGTATCCGTTACCAAGATAACATATACTCCCGGCTTCAGATCACCGACGTTTTCTGTTGTTGCCGAGAACGTCGGATCTATCGTATTCGTCCATTGATACGTATATTCGGGTGAACCGCCGTAAACGGTTATCAGAATCTCGCCGTCCGAAGCTCCCTTACACGTAACCTGCTTATGTGCATTGGTAATGATGTAAATGGGCGGATAATTACTCTTCACCGAGTCATTCCGCACACAACCGTTCGCATCGCGGATGCCCACCGTGTAGCCTTTGCTCAACTTCAAGTTGGTCGCCGTCGGTGTCGTTTGTCCGTCTGACCATAGGTACGTATAGGGAGGTGTTCCCCCACTACCGTTCGCCGTTGCCGAGAACGTACAGTTGCCCGTCGGAACGGTCGTTACATTCGTCGCCAAGGGTTCGGGTTCCGTGATCGTTACCGTTAACGTTACTTGACATCCTTTCGCATCACGCGTCGTCATCCGATACGTTCCCGCAGGTACTCCACTGAGGTCTTCCATATTGATCGTCCCGAAATCAGGGGTCAACCACTGCGTCTGATAAGGAGGTGTCCCCCCGTAAATATGTACACCTACTCGTCCACTGGATTCTCCAAAACATTTCGGCGGGTGAATATAATCCACTTTTGCCTGCAACAAGGGCGGTTCGGTAACCGTGTACGTAAATACTGCCGAACATTGCTGGGCATCCGTTACCGTCAGCGTATATGTTCCTGCCGACAACAGTTGTCGGTCTTCGGTATTCACCCCGTCATTCCATTGATAGACGAATGGGGGCGTTCCCCCGATGATCGTCAAGCCAATAGCACCAATCCGCTGACCATAACAACTCTGATTTTTGATGTAATTTAACTGGGATTCAATCAACGGAGATACCCGAATGATCGCCTTATCCGTAACTACCGACGGACAAACCCCGTTTTGAACCCAGACCCGGAAACAGGTCGTCCGCGTCAGAACACCCGTAGCCAAGGTATTCGTCGAAACATTAATCGCAGTCCATGGACCGTTATCACAATTAATGGCTCGTTCCCATCTTAATATGATTCCCCGATGTCCCGATAACGAGAGCGTATTCACCGCCGCGCCGTTGCACAACGCCGTATCGCCCCGTAATACACCCGGAAGCGATGGCAAGTCCACTTGAATACAGGTTGATGAAGAAACCGCCTCAGGGCAAACGCCGTTCTTCACCCAAACCCGATAACACGTACTTTGGGTCATATTCAGGGGCGTAAAACTATTGCCCGGATTGCTGAACGTCGTTACCGTTACAAAATTATCCGTTGACAGCTCCCAACGTTGAATTGTTCCGCGATTGCCCGACAACGTTAATAACGTACCATTACTGCCTTGACAAACCGTACCGCCACCCGACAACGTACCGCCAATCGAAGGCGGATCCACTTGAATACAGATTGGATTGGAAAAATCAAGCGGACAAACACTGTTCTGTACCGCAACCCGATAACAAGTATTAACCGTTAGGGCTGTCGGCGTAAAGACATTCGTAACCGTGTTGATGGGTTGCCAGTTGTTGCCGCCGTCCGTTGAAAGTTCCCAACGAACCACCACCCCGTTATTGCCTTGGAGGGCTAATTGCGCCGCATTATCACCTGAACAGATGGTAGATGGTGCGCTCAAAATCCCCGGATTTGTCAACGGATCAACCTGAACACAGCCCACCGTCGAAGCCACCGGCGCACAAACGCCACTCTTAACGACGGCTCGGAAACAGGTCGTTACGTTCAAAATACCCGGCTGTAAAGAAGTCGTCGTATTATTAATCGTCGTAATATTCAAAAATCCGTCTATCGAACGCTCCCAATGTAAGATCGTTCCTAAATGAGACGCTAAGCCCAATGTACCCGCATCCGTCCCGATACAGATCGTCCGATTCGGCGTAACCGTACCCCCAACCGAAAGCGGGTCAATAACTACACAGGAAGATGCCGACGGTTGTTGCGGACAAACCCCATTCTGAACTACTGCCCGGAAGCAGGTCGTCCGCGTTAAGTTGATCGCCTGATGGGTCGTTGTCGTATTGATAATACGCGTCGTATTCGTAAAATTCTGATCCGGCGCACTTTCCCAGTATAAAACTTGGCTGCGATGCCCGGAAAGCGTCAATAATACCGTCTCCAAGCCGATACACGCATTCCGTCCGCCCGTAACCGCGCCGCCTATCGTGGGTAAATCCACCTGTACACACGACGGATCGGAGGGGTCAGCCGGGCAAACACCGCTCTTCACAATCGCACGATAACACGTATTAACCGTTAATGCCGGCGGATTGAAAGTCGTCAAATTACTTGTTGAAGGAATATCTGTCCACGTAACGCCCTGATCCGTCGAATTTTGCCACGTTTGCACCGTTCCCGTTTGTCCCGAAAGGTTCAAAGGTCCATTCGTACTGCCTTCACAAATCGTCCCGCCACCTGTAACCTGACCGCCTTCCGAAGTCGGATCAACCGTTATACATACACAGGTTGAATTATCCGGGTCGCAACTACCGTTCAGAACCACCACACGGAAACAGGTCGTCGCCTGCATATTTGACATCGAATGAACATTCGTTGTATTCGCTATCGTCGTGATCGTCCCTTGTCCACAATTTTGGCTGAAAGATTCCCACCGTAAAATAACCCCGCGATTACCTGTCAGCGTCATCGTTCCCGAAGGGTCGCCTTGGCAAACCGTCCGATTCGGCAACAACGTTCCCGGAATCGTCGGCGGTTCCACCGTGATACACGTCGTATCCGACGGCAACGCCGGACAGGGCGCGTTCTGAACAATCGCGCGGAAACAGACTACGATATTATTATTGCCGTTGTTCGTGATCGGAGCGGGCGAAAGCGTCGTCGTTTGATTATTGATTGTCGTGGCACTACCCGCAAAATCGCCGTTCGGGGCGGATTCCCAGCGTAATACATTTCCGCGTACACCTGTTAAAGTGATTGAATTAATCGGCTTACCCGAACAAACCGTCTGATCGCCAGGCACATCCCCCGGAATGGTTACCGGCGTTACTTGAATACATGCCGGTTGCGAAAAGGCTTCCGCACAGGTTCCGCTCTGAACCACCGCCCGATAGCACGTCGTTACCGTCATCGGGGTGTTGATAGTCAGGCTCGTCGTATTATTCGTAATATTCGTTACGGTCGCAAAATTGTCCGTCGATGATTGCCAACGAACCACCGTTCCGTTATTACCTGTTAAATTTAAGGTTAAATTATTTGTCCCTTCACAAACCGTCTGGTTTTGGGTAACGGAACCCGGATTCGTCGCCGCATCCACCGCAAAGCAGGTCGAACCCGAAAATGCCGGCGGACAAACCCCGCTTTGAACCACTGCCCGGAAGCAGATCGGTGCCGTGATCGCAGGTACATGAGTATACGTCGTGTTGGTTCCTGTTAAGGTCGTCGGACTGCTGAATGCCTGCGTCGGGGCGGATTCCCAACGGATCACATTCCCAACAATCGTCCCCGTTAAATCTATTCGTGTATTGGTTTGTCCCGTACAGATGGTCGTCCCGTTCACCGCATTGCCCGCCTGAGACGGTGGGTCTACTTGGAAGCAAACCGGTTGCGTCGTTTGTTCCGGACAAGCCGCGCCGTTCCGAACTACACTGCGGTAACAAATGGACGCATTAATCGGGTTCGGAACGGTAAATGTCGTTACCGTCGTGCTGATCGTCGTTACCGGAGGATTGAACGCTTGCGTCGGCGATGATTCCCAACGAACCACGTTACCCGTTTGTCCCGATAAAGCGATCGTTCCCGGATTACCCCCTTGGCAGAACGTCCCGCCACCCGTTAAATTCCCCGCTACCGCCGGCTGATCCACCCGAATCTCTACCGGTGCCGTATTCTCCGTTGAACAGTTGGCACTGCGTACCACTGCTCTGAATAGCGTCGTCCGCGTTAAAGCTCCCGGAATGAGGGTCGTCGTCGTGTTGTTCGGCGTAACTGTTGTCCAGGTTCCGCCTCCGTTGATGCTTTGTTCCCAACGCAAGATCGTTCCCGTTTGACCGGATAACGTTAAATTGTTGAGCGGATCACCCAAACAGATCGTCTGCGGTTGACTAACCGTTCCCGCTACCGTCGGCGGATCCACTTGGAAGCAAACCGGTTGCGTCGTTTGTTCCGGACAAGCCGCGCCGTTCCGAACTACACTGCGGTAACAAATGGACGCATTAATCGGATTCGGAACGGTAAATGTCGTTACCGTCGTGCTGATCGTCGTTACCGGAGGCGTGAACGCTTGCGTCGGCGATGATTCCCATCGAACCACGTTACCCGTTTGTCCCGACAAAGCGATCGTTCCCGGATTACCCCCTTGGCAGAACGTCCCCCCACCCGTTAAATTCCCCGCTACCGCCGGCTGATCCACTCGAATTTCCACCGGCGTTGTCATTTCAGTTGCACAATTGGCACTGCGTACTACTGCTCTGAATAGCGTCGTCCGCGTTAAAGCTCCCGGAATGAGGGTCGTCGTCGTGTTGTTCGGCGTAACTGTTGTCCAGGTTCCGCCTCCGTTGATGCTTTGTTCCCAACGCAAGATCGTCCCGGTTTGTCCCGATAAGGTTAAATTAGTGATCGGATCACCCAAACAGATCGTCTGCGGTTGACTAACCGTTCCCGCTACCGTCGGCGGATCAATAACCACCGCCAGCGTAAATGTATCCGGACAAGCTAAAGTCGTTCCCGTAATCACCCGTACATTATACGTACCCGGTGCGGCATATGTATGCGTCGGCTGTAACTGCGTTGAAGTATTCCCATCCCCAAAAGTCCAGTTCGTATTCGCCGCATTATTAACATACGTCGCATTGAACGTAACCGTCCTGTCGCACGGCTGTTGCGTAACCGTAAACGTTACATCCGGGCGATTGCCCACCGTTACCGTCCGCGTTACCTGTTGCTCACATTGTGAATTGGTATTGACTACATACGTTACCGTATAAGTACCCGGCTGCGCATACGTATAACTACCCGGATCCCGCAGATTAGACGTGTTCCCGTCCCCCCATTGCCATAAAAACGTATTACCTCCTGTCGTTAAGTTCGTGATCGTGATCCGATTGCTACACGGACTACGCGTAATCTGAATGTTCGCCTGCGCCGGCGCAAATACCGTAATCGTCTGCAGCACCGTATCATTCGTCCCGCAAATACCCGGCAAAATACCAACCAAACGTACATTATACGTACCCGGATCCACGAACGTATGCGTCGGATTCCGTAAATTACTCGTCGGCGTACCGTCCCCGAAATCCCACTCCCACGTAAACAACGCCGAATCCTGGGCTGAAAAATTGTTAAATACCGAGTTATTCGTAAACGTCGTCGTAAATGGTGCACAGCCCGTATTCTGTACATTGAAATCAAACTCCGCATCCACATCCTTCAAAATGTCAAAATCGAATTTGAAAGCGGCTTGGCTACATCTTGCTGAAGCCGGTTTGGTCGTTCGCCATGCACCCGGAGTCGTAGGAAAAGTATTTACACCATTATCATCACAACTGGAACAAACCGTATGATATACGATGCCCTCTTTATCAAAACGAGACGTACCGCCATCCACGTGATCACTGGTAGCATTCGTTGCACCAAAGAAGGTGGCATAACTTAACGTTTCAGCATTACGGGATAAACAGATCAGGTAAAAATCACCTCCATCGGTGAAGTTTCGTACTGCATTAGGCGTAACAGCCATACCGGTCGTACTACCGGGAGTAGTGGGTTTTGAAAAACCGGGACCGCCCCAACCACAAACATAGATATTTTCACAACGATCCACCATAAAAGCGGTCATACATATATTAGGCGTAGCTCGATTAGGAGTACCCCATTTAGAGGAAAAGATGACATCGCTCAGGTTAGGTTGTAATTTGGTTACAAATTGTTTACCGGAGGGTATGTTATATAATGTTGGTGATCCGGGATTTTGCCGAGAGATGTAATTATTAGAGTTGGTATGACCGGTAATATAGACATTATTATTAATATCCAAGTCAATAAGATATACTTGATCGTTACCAATCGTGCCGATATAAGTACGTTCAATAACAGAACTTCCTGCGGAATTGAAGTGATAAATATAGCCGTCATAAGTTCCACCATTGTAGGTTGGTTGATAAACGGTGTTGTTTGTACCGAGGGGTAAATCATTGCTGTTGCTTGTACCTACAACGTAAATTGTGCCGTCAGAGGCTTCTTTTAACCCATAACCCGCATCATAAGCACTTCCACCCAGAAAAGTTCTCCAAAGGAGGGTAGTCATGGTGATATTCATCTTAAAGAGAACTCCGTCTTGGATTCCGTCTAAAGTATTATCAAAACCAGCAGTCTGTCCGGCGGGAAAATTAGCCGAACGGGTACTGGTAGTTACTAAGATGTTTTGTTGATTTCGGTCTAAGATGATCTCCCCCCGAGCATCATCAGCATTCCAATCATAAATAGGGTTAGTATTATTCCGACGGGAATTGACACCGTCTTCATTACTACCACCCAAGTAAGTAGACCCCAACAATGCCGCACCATCGTTTCTAAGATTAATTAACACAATATCTATATCACCAGTCCCATCATTGGCATAAGTCCCACCCATAGTTGTTTGAAACGCACCCGGAGTGGTCGGAAAGTTATTAGAACGAGTAGCCCCTAAGATGAATAAATCACCGGCATTGTTGCAAATGATACTGTGTGGCTGGTCGTTATGTCTTCCGCCGATATAGGTAGCCCATACACGTCCCGCACCGTTAGGCGTGTATTTGATGATGGACATATCCATCGGAGACCATAGACTAAAATTAACTGCACTTAAAAATGTATTATTATTTCCTCCTCCATTCCAAGTTACATCAAAAGCTCCCGGAGAAACGGGAAAACCACCGATCCCATTTCCGTCATTAGCTACAGTATTCCCAGAAGGGCTGGCATCGAAGTTTCCACCACCGGAATATAACGAACCGGCAATATCAAACGTAGCAGTATATCCTCTATTATCAGTCGTAGCACCCGAATAGGTACAAAATACCAACGTAGGATCAATGACTAACTCATAATTTTTATCATAACCATTGGGAAAGGCAAAGCCAATGACATTAGGTTTAACCAGCTGATAATGACAGGAAACCTGAACTTTTTTACCGTTAATGACTTGATACGCCAAAGGAATATGCTCTAATAGTTCATTGACAGATGTTTTTATCCGCAAGAGACCGTTTTCTAAGCGGAGCTGGTCTGTACCTTCATACTGCATCTGAATCAGGTTCGGATTAACTCCGGGACGGACAATGAAGTCATACTTGATCTTGTCATCTTGTGAATAAATATCCATATCAATACCCTGATAGAGATTTTTATAACTTACACCGGAGTATGAATAGACATAGGAAGCCCACTTAGAGGGATCATCCCCCAAAAAATAGTTCTCATAATCAGGGAATTTCCCGGCATTTTTAAGTTCGGGGGAAGTATTTGCCCCGACAAAGTTTACCATGAAATTATGTCCCCGCAAGCGATACGCCCCATGATGCACGTGGTCGTCCTCACCATGTCCCGCATGAGCCAACTCATTCATATCTTCCTGATGAAAGAATGAATACATTAATGCGTTTTGTTTGAGAAATAATTTACCTCCCGGAATCTTCACTTGATACTTCAAAGGAGCATACCACTGGCCCTTATTTTCCGTAAAACGGAAGTGAAAATCAAGGGCTTCTTTAGCCGGTTGAAAATTTTTAGGGATATTAGAAGCAACTGACGAGCCGTGATTCAGCTCATTCAACGGGTTTGTTTGGGCATTAATGGTATTGCAAAGCAATAAAACCATTAACAAATTTATCAGATGAAAGTAGTGCTTAAGCATAGGATACTCCTTTTTGCTTTCTTAAGTTGTAGAGAATAGGACGAAACGGCTACTAATTTAGTGAAAATAAATCAAGTGTATCTCAAAATTTTTACAAAAAAATAATTTTAGGGGGTGGAATTAATAATACCACATCAGCAATTATCTTTATGGTAACAGGGCTTAGCCAAATCGTGTTGTTGGGCTTTTTTCCAGAAATACATATACAATTTATCGGCAAAACAATCATTCAAATTATTTATGACAAAAATGAATGTTAATTTTATATTTATAATAAATGAATAAGTGTCTAATTCAACTATATTTCAGCAACTTTTATACAAAAAAGTCAGATTTTACTAAAAAATGATGCGTTATTTAGTAAAATTCAATTATGAAGATTTACCCGTTCAGCCCCTTTTGGTGTCGGAACGATCCGTGAACATGGTTTAATTTTTTGACAAAAATCACCTATTTTACCTTAAAATATAGTTTAGAAATTAACAATATTGTTTCAACAAAAAGCATTTAATCGTTTATGTATCATACTAATTATAATTGTAAAAAAATAAATATGTAATAAATTGAAAGAGTGAGGGGCTTGTAGGAGGAAGTAAAAGCTACTTTAGATGCTATCTTTGTAGTACCAAAACCCATGTCCTATAAGAACAATACAAGTAGAAGCTTCATTAATTAATTGCTTACCAAATTCAGCCTAACTTCAAGATTTGTGCGGTATGGTCAGCGGACTTTACTTTTTTGAATACATGACGAATAATTCCATTCTCATCAATCAAATAGGTTAAGCGGCGTGTACCAATAACTATTTTTCCGTACATGTTTTTTTCACCCCAGGCCTCGTAGGCTTGAAGGATTTTTTTATCAGGGTCCGCGATTAACGAAAACGGTAAATTGTATTTTTGAATGAACTTTTGATGTGATTCTACAGAATCAGGACTAACGCCAATAATTTGATAACCATGTTCTTTTAATAACATGTAGTTGTCTCGTAAATTACAGGCTTCTTGCGTACAAAGCGGTGTGTCATCTTCAGGATAAAAATAAAGAATGAGCTTAGAACCTTTGAAATCGCTTAGTCGGATCGTTTGACCATTCTGATCTATTCCCGAAAAATCAGGAGCAGATGAACCAACAGGTAAAGTGTTAATCGGCATATTTTCAGTCTTTGGAATGCTTTGGACTAATAAACTTCAAAGTGATACCCGTAAGTTCAGTCTTTCTCAATAAATTATTTCCGTTCACTCAAAGAAATTGACAGCCGAACCCCTAAACTTGGTTAGTCTTCAATGATTTATTAATTTTGGGATTGTTAATTGATTATTAATTCTATTCGACACATGAAACAGTTTGTACTTCAGAAGATTATTTTTAAGCTCTTAATACTCTGTTGGATGATGGTAGGTTGTCATGCTTACCTCTCTGCCCAAGTCGTTACCTCGGGAACTGACTTTTGGTTCACCCTATTGGAGAATTTCAATCGGACGAATGGGGCAGGCTTACGAGTTTATGTCAGTTCAACGGTTGGAGCTACGGGTACGGTTTCAGTGCCGGGATGCGCATTCTCTCAAAATTTCGCCTGCCCCCCAAACGGAGTCATTTTCGTGGATTTACCCCAATGTGCTGAACCTACGGGATCAGGAATCATTGAAAATAAGGCAATTCGGGTCGTTTCTAATAATCCCGTATCCGTTTACAGTGTAAACGCTTTACCCAGCACTTCAGATGGTTCTATGATAATGCCCGTGAACACGTTGGGCTATGACCATTACGTAATTGGTTATAAAAACCGAGTCGGTTTTTCAGGGGAAACGGAATTTTCCTTTTGCGCCGTTAATCCCAATACACAAATCGAATTTACGCCAACCGTTAATACATTAAACGGCTTTCCGGCTAACGTACCACAAATCGTTACCTTGAGTCCGGGACAAATGATGCAAGTCAAAGCCGACGGTGATTTAACAGGGTCAAGAGTTCGGGTTATCGGTAATAATTGTCTTTTCCCGATTGCTGTTTTTAGTGGAAGTAAATGCACTACGGTTGGAGCTTGTACTGCTTGCGATCATTTATATGAAATGATGTCTCCGAATACTTCTTTGGGAAGGCAATTTATATATGTCCCCACCCGACCGGGCTTAACTTTTGATGTTTTACGCATCATGGCTGTTCAAAATGGAACGAACGTTACCGTAGCAGGTGTACCGCAAGGGGTATTAAACACCGGACAATTCGTTAATATTGATGCCAATACGATTAATGCTACTTCCGCTATCATTTCTTCCAACAATCCTGTTGCCGTAGCCGTTTTTGCCAAAGGCGGTGAGTGTAGAGGCGGAGACCCTGCCGGCGATCCGATGATGATGATGCTTACACCGGTGGATATTTTGGGCGTTACTGCCGTAAATATGAGTACCGTTCAGTTAGCGGGATTAACGAATACCCACTTCATTAACTTGGTAACGGCAAGTGCAAATACCACCAATATCACCGTAACACCTCCCCCGATAACTTGTGAAGCATGGACAGCCGTTCCCGGTAACCCGGCTTTATCCACCCGTCGCTGTGAGATCAATGCCGGAAGTTTTAATGTAACCTCAACAGGATCAGGGTTTAATATCTTCCAATACGGGTGGGGCGAACGTGATTCCTACGGTATGGCAGGTGCGGGCATCGTGAATCAAAACCCGATTAACATCGGCGGAGCTATCACTTTTCAAGACTCGATTTGTGCTAACCGTGCGAAACTATTTACCGCCCTATCCAATACACCTCCCTTACAATTAACTTGGGATTGGGGCGATGGCTCACCCGTAGAATCAGGACCCGCTAATACCCATACAGCCCGAACTCATACGTACCCGGGATGCGGTGTTTTTACCATAAGAGTAGAATATGCCACGCAAAACGGTACGTTCTGTGCCGAAAGAAGAGTCAACGTTTGGGCTACACCCAATGCTTTTATTGAAACAAGACCGCCCCAAATCGTTTGTTCAGGACAAACAGCTAACTTTGGCTTCCGTATAGATAATACCTGCAACGGCAGATTGCCTTGGGGGAATCAACCGAATATCGTTCCTTTCAACCTGCATTATACCATCAACGGCGTAGCACAAACACCCGTTACCGTAAACCGTAACCAATCGGTTACATTAACTACTCCACCGGTAACCCAATGCCTGACCTATCGCCTGACTTCTGTTGTTAATAACTACCAACCCTGGACGGGACAGCGATGCGAAACCATCTTAGATGAATCATTTACCATCTGCCCTGCCCCACCCTTACCGCTTCAAGCGGTAGCCAATCCTGCAACGATCTGTATCGGTCAGCAAACGACCTTGACAGCTTCCGGAGCGGTTAATTACACATGGGATCCGGGTAATATTACAGGTAATCCCATTGTAGTTAGTCCAAACGCCACCACAACGTACACCGTCACAGGAAGCGATAACAACAACTGCACCGGCTCGGCTACCGTAACCGTTACGGTTCAAAATCCAAGCCCGCCGACCGTTACCCCGCAAAATGCTTTCTACTGCTTGGGACAAAGTCCTTCCGCACATACGGCTACTGCTCCTAACGGCGGTACTATTAATTGGTACACCGTACCCAACGGAGGCATTCCCATCTTTACCGGTGCTACGTATAATGTACCCACCAATACGGCAGGCAATTTCAATTATTTTGTGGAAAACGTAGCCAACGGCTGTACCAGTGCCAGAACGCTTGTTCAAATTACGGTACAAAGATTGCCCCAACCTGTCGTAACCCCTAGCGATACTATTTATTGCTTGAATGCGGCTCCATCCAACCATACCGCTTTCTCCAATAATGGTGGAACATTTGCTTGGTACACCGTACCGAATGGTGGCACACCGATCTTTACCGGAGCAACTTTCACCGTACCAACCAATGTGGCAGGTGTATTTTTCTATTATGTAGAAAATATCGTAGGAACATGTACTTCCGGCAGAAGACCGCTTCGTATCGAAATCCGAGAAACTCCTGCCCCGACCGTCTCCCCCGCCCAAGCGACTTATTGTTTGAATCAAAATCCGTCGGCGCATACGATTACTTTCCCCAATAGCGGTACTTTCCATTGGTACACCGTACCGAATGGTGGCACACCGATCTTCACGGGAACGACTTATAACGTACCTACCAATACGGCAGGTAATTTTACCTATTATGTGGAATCAGTCGTCAATACCTGCACCAGTAACCGTGCCGAAGTGCGGGTTCAGGTAGATGCTTTACCCATAGCAGGGACGATTTCAGGTGTTAACACCGTTTGTTCGGGAAATAATACGACGCTAACACTTTCGGGTTTTTCGAGTCAAGTAGTGCGCTGGGAATTTTCTTCGGATAATTTTACCACATTCACAACCGTTAATAATACTACCGATACCTACGTTACCGGAAACTTAACCCAAAATACCTGCTTCCGAGCATGGGTTCGTAACGGAATCTGTAACGAAACGGTTACGAATCCCTACTGCGTGCAGGTGGATCAGCGACCGATTGCCGGACAACTAAGCCGTACCGATACGACCGTTTGCGCGCGAAATCCGATAGGAAATGTAACTTTATCAGGTTCATCGGGTAGTATTATTTGGGAACGCTCCAATGACTGTCCGGGATTTGGTACTTTTACTACCATCAATAACACCACTACAACCTTGAGTGTGGGCGTTATCACCCAAACGACTTGTTTCCGCGCGCGGGTAAGTAATGGTGTCTGTCCTTCGGTGGTGTCCGAACTATTTACAGCAAGGGTTTTTAATAATACGCCCGGAACGATAACCGCTAACCAATCGGTCTGTATCGGTACTGATCCTAATCCGCTTCGGTTAATCAATTATACGGGCAATATCATTCGTTGGGAAAGTTCGATCAACGGCTTTGGTACATTTACCACCATCAACAACCAAACAGATACCCATGCACCGACGAGTTTAACCACCTTAACCTGTTTCCGCGCGCAAGTAAGCGAGAATAATTGTACGGCTTACAGTACACCGGCATGTATTCAAGTAGATGCGTTAACGGGTGGAGGCTCGATCCTTTCCGATAGAACAATTTGTGAAGGTTCGTTTGTTAATAGTTTGACCTTACAAAACCGTAGAGGAACTGTCCTTTGGTGGGAATCATCTATCAACAATTTTGCAACCGTGAGTACCGTACCCAATTCGGCGGGGCAAACGGTGATCCAGCCCGGCGTTATTAATCAAACGACATGCTACCGGGCAGTGGTTCAAAACGGGATGTGTCCGCAAGCCTTCAGCACATCTGCCTGTATCACGACCGTGCCGTTAAGTAATGGAGGAACACTGAACGGCGACCGAACGGTTTGCACGGGCAACAGCACTACCTTAGACTTAACGGGAAATGTAGGAAACATCATTCAGTGGGAGATTTCCACTGCGGTTAATTTTCCCTTAAATGCTACTACGATCATCAACCACACGAATAACAGTTATACTACACCCGTACTGACAGGTAACGTTTTCTTCCGTGTTTTGGTACAGAATGCGCCCTGTAATTCAGCTTATTCCAATACGGTTAGGTTAACCGTAACGACTTTCCCCGATAGAGGCGTACTGACCTCTGCTCAAACGGTATGCTCTGATGTAATACCGACTACTTTAACCTTATCGGGTTATGTAGGAACGATTGTTCGTTGGGAATCTTCGTCCGACCACTTCGTCAGCAATACGGTAAATATCATCAATACCAATCCGACCTACAACACAGGCTTATTGAGCCAAACGACTTCCTACCGAACGGTGGTTAATAGTCCCAACTGCGGTATCGTTTACGCTGATCCGATACGGATTACCGTTCTGCCCACGACTGTTCCGGGTACGCTTCCCGCCAATCAAACGGTGTGCAGAGGCAGTAACGGTTCATTGGTTTTGACGGGATACACAGGTAATATTTTACGGTGGGAATCTTCGTTTAATAATTTTGCGTCCTTTTCTGTCATCAATAACACGACTCCGACGCTGAATTATACCAACATACTCCAAAATATCTCTTACCGTGTGTTGATACAAAGTCCGGGCTGTCCCGCTCGTTATTCGACAGTTACTCGGTTGACAGTCGTGCGCGCGCCTGTCGGTGGAACGCTTTATTTAAGCCAAACGATATGCCCGAATGCCGTTCCGCGAGCGTTATTCTTATCCGGTTGGGTAGGAACAATCACCCGTTGGGAATCTTCGACGGATAACTTTACAACCGTACAAACGATTCTCAATACCACCAGCCGTTACCAACCGCAAGCCCTCACTCAAACGACCCAATATCGGGTAGTCATCGAAACGGGTTGTACGCCGGCATATTCGTCGGTGGTAACGATTACTGTTCCGCCTTCCAATCCGGGTACGATTGCGTCGGATATGACCTTCTGCACCAATTCTGCCAACGGTACGCTGACCCTAAGCAACTTTACCGGCAACGTAGTTGCATGGGAAGGTTCTACGGATAACTTCATCACGGTACAGCCGTTTGGCGTACAGCAACCGACATTTAATTTCCAAAATGTAATGACGACGACGAAATTCCGCGCACGCATCAATTCCGGCGGATGTTTGTATTACAGCCCCGTTGCCACGATAACCGTCTTACGAGAATCTATGGCAGGTTTTGTCATTCCCAATCAAGCCATTTGTTCGGGAACAATTCCGCAACAATTTGTCCTATTAGGGGCTTCGGGTAACGTTATCCGTTGGGAATCTTCGACCGACAATTTCGCAACCGTAACTTCGATTGCCAATACGAATACTTTTTACCGTTCGGGAGCTTTAAGCCAAACGACGAAATTCCGCGCCGTTGTGCAAATTCCGGGTTGTAATGAGTTTTACTCCGCTCCCGTTACCGTTACGGTTTACCAAACGAACGGAGGCACTGTTTCCGCAGATCAAACCATCTGTTCGGGAAATATTCCCAATCCTTTAACTTTAACGGGTAACGGAGGCAATGTAATTCGTTGGGAATCATCAACAGATGGTTTTGCAACTTATACGGCTATCGGCAATACGACCAATACCTTAGTCATTCCGGCTTTAACTCAAAGTACCGCTTACCGTGCTGTCAGTGCCGATAAAAATTGCGGTAAAACCGATGGCGGATACTCCAATATTGTTACGATTACGGTTGTGTCTGCACCCGAAGGCGGTTATCTCTCCGCAGATCAAAGCATATGTGCCGGAAACGTCCCCAATCCACTGACCCTGACAGCTTATTCTGGAAGTATTTTACGCTGGGAATCTTCCACCGACAACTTCGTACTCAATGTGATGCTTATCGGTAATACGAATGACACTTACACCCCACCCGCTTTAACCCAAACAACTTATTATCGTGCGGTAGTAGGGCAAAACGGTTGTACGGAAGCCTTCAGTAATTCAGTATGCATAACCGTCAATCCTGCACCGGTCGGTGGTACTTTGGTTGCAGATCAAACGCTTTGCATCGGTAACAGTGCCAAATCTTTAACGCTAACGCAGCATGAAGGTAACATCCTCCATTGGGAATCTTCCACCGATGGTTTTATGACTGTTACGACAATCAACAATACTTTAGCAAGCTATAATCCGGGAACGATTACCCAAACGACCGAATACCGCGTATTGGTAGGCAGAAACGGATGCACGCCCGTTTATTCAACCATTGCGAAAATAACAGTAGCTAATGGTGGCTTAGTTGGCGGTACTTTAAATAGTAATATGACCGTTTGTGAAGGTAGTACAACGGACTATACATTAACATTATCAGGCTATTCAGGTCCGATTTTGCGGTGGGAGTCCTCCAATAATAACTTCCATACCTTCCGAACGATTGATAATACGTCTGCAACACATATTTTTAATCGTTTAACCGAAACGACCAAATTTCGTGTTGCCATCGGTACGGAGCAATGCGGATTAGTCTATTCATCCGAAGTACAAGTTAGCGTAATTTCCATCGTAGAAGCGGGAACGATCATTGTTACACCCGATCAAACGATCAGTTGTGAAGTCAACAATGGTAACTTGAAGTTAGTAAACTACAATGGTACAGTCGTTCAATGGGAATCTTCGACGGACGGCTTCCAAACGGCCACCATTATTCCCAATTCATCGGATATTAATCCCTATTCCATCACAGGATCAACGCAGTTTAGGGCTTTAATAAACCATCCGTCCTGCGGACTTATGTACAGCCAAACTGTCAACGTCAGTCCCGGACTCCGCTTAACGGCAATCGCCTACAAAGAATGCAACGCCACCGGCAAAGTAGCCGTAACAGCAACCGGAGGAAGACCGCCGTACAGCTATTCGATCTCCCCGAATGCGGGTTTACAGACGCAATTAGGGGTATTTACGGGCTTGCCATTGGGAACATATACCATCACGGTAAAAGACCAACTCGGCTGTATAGGAACGATCGTAAGCTCCATTCCTACCACAGTATCAGCACCAAGAGTAACCAATATCGTCCTTTCAGGCAACACCGGCGCGCGAATCACGTGGGATATTGTCCAGCCGGGCGGGGCAAATGTGGTCTATCAACTGCAATTCCGTAAAGTGGGTGCGCCAACGTGGACGGGACCTTTAACTACTAATGGAAACGTATATACCATCAGTGGATTAACCTCCGCGACCGCCTATGAGGTGCAGGTTCGGGTGCGATGTGTTGCTTCCAATGAGCTTTCGGATTGGTCAGCATCAACGTATTTCAATACGATAGCACGGATGGGGTCTGAAAATATTGCTGATAATGAGATGCAAATCTACCCTAACCCGAATAGTGGTTCATTTGTCGTCCGCTTGTCGGAAGGAATTACGATGGCTGAATTAAGCATTTCCGACCTGTCGGGCAAGTTAATTTACTCCGCAGAACAATCCGAAAACGAACAGCAACACCGCCCAGAAAATATAACTTCAGGTCTTTATTTGTTACAAATTAAGCAGAACGGACAAGTTTTTACGACAAAATTAGTCGTAGAATAAACAATATTTAATTTCAATAAGTAGCTCTCAGTTTCGTTAAAATTGACAATTCTTAGCAAAAAATCCCCTAAATAAAAAAATATTTAGGGGATTTTTTTTAATATTTAAGATTTCAAAATTTACCGTTCTGTTACGTTTTAAAATTGAACACTCTGTTAGATTATTCTAATACCAAATTTAACCGCTAATTGCCCAATTTGTTTCTGAAAAGTATTGATAATCAGGCATTTTTTTCTGATTACTGGTATAAATAACTAATGAATTTGGTATAATTTTAGAAAATAGTTTCAAATAAAATTGTCATTCTTAAATATCATAGGTATTTATACCAAATTCATTTATTCTTTGCATAATTTACATCTTGGCAACTACTTGAAAATCAATAGTCTTTCAAGTTTGAATTTACGTGAATAAATAATGAATTTGGTATTACAGTTTTCTTCTCAAGAACAAATAAATATATAAATGATAATTATTTTATATATTATTTTTAGTTAATTATTTTTCTTGCCCAATGCTTTCCGACGGTTGGAATATTTTTTGACTCTATCCGTTTGAATAATCGAGTATCAAAGATGAAAAAGACTTGGTTTTGGCTGATGCCTGTACTCCTGTTGATGGCTTTCAAAGCCGAGCAACGCCCCGAACAAGAAGACGCTAAGGTTGTGAATATTAACCTGCGTAATATAACCAATACCGCCTTCCAAGCAGGTGAACGTATGACGTTCCGCGTGCGATATGGATTCTTGACTGCCGGAAATGTTGATTTTATCATGGATGACAAAACGGTTACGTATGGCGGGCGAGAATGTTACCGCGCGCATGGTTATGTAAAGACAGCTTCTTCGTATGAATGGTTTTACAAAGTCAGGGATGAGTACCATACTTATTTTGACAAAACAGCCATCGTCCCTTGGTATTATACCCGTAAGGTACATGAAGGCAGTTACAAGATGAACGACACCGTCTCGTTTGATTTTAACCGCAAGGTCATCAAGGGTACGAAAGGAGTCTTCAAAATGCAGGACTATACCTTAGATGCGATGTCGGCATTTTATTATGCACGCTGTTTGAACCTTAAAAACGCGGCAAACGGTACCGTTTTCAAGATCAACGCATTTATTGATGATAAAATCTACGAAATGGGCTTAACCGTCATCAAACGGGAGACCATCAGTACCGAATTCGGTAAAGTGCGTTGTATCAAGATTGCGCCGATCATGGTGGCGGGGCGTATCTTCAAAGACAATGACCAGATGCATATTTGGTTAACGGATGATGATAACTATTTACCCATACACGTACAATCGCCGATTTTGGTAGGCAGTATCAAATGCGACCTCATCAAGTACGATAATATCCGTAATCCGTTTACGGCTTTGGTCAAAAAATAAAATTTAGTGCTTATCTTTGGGCAACTCTTTCCTGATAAAATATACGCATGAATCGTCGCAAGTTCATTGGTGCAGTTGGAGCAGTAGCGGGGGGCATGGCTTTGCCTTATATCTTACCATCGGGTAGTTTGTTTGCCAAAACAGGCTCCCGAAAAGTGGGACACGTGGTTTTTTGCCTCTTTGCCGGCGGTGTCCGAAACATGGAATCCGTCCATCAGAACGAAGGTAACTTGATGCCTGCCTTACTGAAAGGAACAGAATCCACGATGCCCGGAGTACAACCTGTACCGAGCTTGTCGCTGTTCCGAAATTTTCAGGAACCGCTCCAGCAGTATGGCACGCTCTTCAAAGAATTTCGCTACAAACAAGGACCGCCTGGACACTTCAACGGTCATACGATTGCACTCACGGGGATTTATCAGGATACCGGGCTGAATATCAAGCAGAATCCGCCTTATCCCACGATCTTTGAATATTATCGGAAGCATTCATCTCCGACCCGTTCCGCCCTCAACGCATGGTGGGTAGCCGATACTTTGGGACCTTATCCGGCTCTGAATTTCAGCGCACATGCCGATTATGGAGCAAAGTACGGAGCGAATTTCATGTCGCCTACGTCTTTATTTTCATTGGACGGTTTTCAATTCATTGGCAACATGAAGTTCTGGGGTAATGATGAATTTTTTGTGCGCGATATGCGTAACTTTCTGGATGCCAACTTTTCCAATAATCAATTAGCGAACAGTTTTGGGATTATTAATACGCCGGAAGATGCCGAACGCCTCCGCCAATTCGTTCAAAAAGTGTATGACAAAGCGCGCACGGGTGGATTTAACAACCTTATGAATGGCATGGTTGACCCGACGAATGATGTAATACATTTGACATTGACTGAAGAATTGCTAAAGGAATTTCAGCCGGAACTTACGGTCGTTAACATGCAGAATGTGGATATTGCCCATCAAAACTTCACCCAATACTGCAATAATCTCAAAAAAGCGGACTATGCCGTCGCGCACCTGTGGGATACCATTCAATCTATCCCGGGAATGCGGGACGATACCGTCCTGATTATCGCACCCGAACACGGTAGAAACTTTGAACCCAACAGCATCCGTGATACTTACGGCAGGTTCGCCGTTGACCATACAGACGAAATCGGACGCACGACAGCACGGGAAATCTTCTGCATGATTGTAGGTCCAAGCCACATCGTTAAGCAAAATCAAGTTATCGGTACACCGAGCCGTCCCGTTGGGGAAACGATAGATGTAGCGGCAACGATAGCCCATTTACTCGGTTTTTATACTGATATACCGTCATCCATGCGTGGACTGGGATTCTCGGGTCGCTATTTGGAAGAAGCCTTTGTTTAATCATTAATGCCTGTTTTCATGAAACCAATCGGTTACCTATCCTGTTTTTTATTATTCATAGGTTTGTTCGGATGTACTAAAGAAATAACGAATAACAATCCGAATCCCTTTGCGGGGATTAAACCGGTTAATCATAACGTAAAAGTCGAATTACCCGACTCGGCTACAATAGTAGGGCTACATCAATATACTTTTAAGCGTACTTGTGCGCTCTCGGGTTGCCATGACGGTACATTTGAACCGGATTTCCGAACGGTACAGTCGTCCTACTCCACTTTGGTTTATCAGCCGATTATCAAGAATAACGCTACGCACAGTTTCAAGTATCGGGTGAAGCCGAGCGACTATAAAATGTCTTGGCTACATGAGAAAGTTATCACCGATAATCCGATCATCAGCCGTATGCCTGTGAACCTGCCAGCCTTATCTTCGGGAGAAGTTAAGGCGATCCGTAAATGGATTGAAGGCGGGGCTAAAGACATGTTCGGTTATGCACCTGATAAACCCAACGGTGAACCTAACTTCTATGGTTTTGCTTCGATAGTGAATTTTAATGGTTTAGAGTTCAGAATAGATACCATTCGGGGTGGGAATCCAACCTCTCCTTTTGTGTTACCGAAAAATGTTCCGAATCAACAGATACCGATTTCCGATGTAGATATATGGGTTGGTGTGATAGATCGGGGCGAAGATTCCACAGCTGTAGATCAACTTCAGATCAATGAACTGATGATCTCCGATAAGATGGACGATTTCTCCAATGCCAAAGTTATCAAAGCCACATGGGTAAAAGAAGGCAAGATCATACAAAAGTTTTTCGGAAATCAGCCGGGTATCTTCTTTTGGAAAGTCAAAATTAATCCGCAAGAATACCAAAAAGACAAAATCTATTTTTTCCGTTATAAAGTCAGTGATGGAAAGCAAAGCCGAGCTACCATTTTCCCAAACGAAAGTTCGCCACTCTATCTAAAAACGTATGGAGCTTTCGTAGTTGTCAACTAACTTTGAGGCGGAATAAGATCACACATCATGGCTGAAAAAGTAAATGTTTTGTCGACAACTAAACAGATCATCGTAGGAGCAATCATTGCTTTCGTGGTATTGGGTTTTGCAGTTCTCATCATATTTTCCACCGATATATTGGTTCGGCATTTTGATGATGAAGAGGAAGCCCTTTATTTTCAAGCACCCACCATCAAATCAGTCCCTTATCCGAACGACAGCCTCAAAGTCATGACGTGGAATATTCATAGTGCCGGAGGTAAAGAAGGTTTTTTATATGATTGTACGGGTGATTCCAAAACGTTATCCGGCAATACTGTCAAAGATAATTTAAGTGAACTGGCTAACGTCATCAATAAATATGATCCCGATGTACTTTTCCTTCAGCAAGTAGACCATGAAAGTAACGCAACCGATGAGAAAGACATGATAAAATGGCTATTGCATCATACGCAGTTGTCATTTGCCGTTTATGCACCGGATTGGGTGGCGGGCTGGACTCCGAATGCGGGTGCGGTTCATTCGGGAAATGTTATTTTAAGTAAATGGAAGCTCAAGAATGCCAAACGGTTGGCTTATCCCCATATCGAAGAGGGTTCATTATGGACTGAATTTTTTGCTCCGCAACGTAATATGCTTTTAGCGGAAATGGAAGCCGGTAAGGATAAACGTATCTATTTGCTCAATACTCGAATAGAGGACATGGATTTACCCGAAAAAAGAAAAAAACAGATCGAATATTTTGCCGATATGGTTAAACGAACCGAACGAGGACGGGAAAAAATACTCATAGCCGGTGGTGATTTGGCGCATGTTCCACTCGGAGCATCGAATACCGGTTCGGTTTCTCGAAAATGTGATAACGGACAAATAAACATAGCCCAAGATTTAACCAAAACGCCTGAAGCCATCCAAAGGATAATTAGCCAATTTGACGAACCAACCTTAGTAGATTCCTTGCGTAAGCAAGAAAAGGAGTTTTATACGTTTGCGCCTAACGGTGATTTATGGAGATATAAGACGGATTATCTCTTTGCCAATCGTCGTTGGAAATCACCCTTGGTTCATCAGAATGCAGATAAAGGAGGCTTTAATACGGTTGGACTGTCCACACACGCACCGTATTCGGCAGTTTTGAAGTTGAATATAGAGACCGGTAAAAATTAATCTAAGTAGTAATGTATTCGTCTTTCTTTTTTACGCGAAATACATGCTCCAATGAGGTTAAATCGGTTCCATGAATGACGACCGTTTCAAGAGCTTGAAAACGTTGTTGAGTTAAATAGAGGTCGGAACTTGGTTGCGTTAAAATAAAATCTACGGGTTGCAGTAATTCCATTTTAGCTTTATGCAGGACGGTTCGCTTCGCAAAGCGATACTTAGAATTTAAACCGAATGAAATGGCTTGCTTCTTATGCTTTAGTTCTTGTACTTTGATAGCGTTAGCAAAAGAGGAGTCGAAGTAACGTGCCCGAAAGGAATGATTTTCCGTAAAATCCCTTTTCAACGCATCAAACAGAACTTGTATTGATTTTTGCTCCGCGACCAATATATTAGGCGAACAGCGTTGAATATCTTGTAATAAAGTTCGATTGGTACGATTAAGGAAAACCATGTCATTCATCAAGAGGGGCAGATATAAACCAGCCAAACGTCCGAACAAAGTATAGAACGGCTCAACGGATAAAATTTGTTTGCGATCTTTGCTCAAAGCTCGTTTGTAATCATCCATCAATTTACCCAAAAGTGAGAGCAATTCACTGTGGGAAAATTGCACACTGCGGTAATCTTCTTCTGTTTTTTGCTCTATGATGATAGATGCTTTATCGTCTCCTTTTAATTGGTACTTCAGATTCCGCATTTGCGCCATATGCTCGCGCCAATAATTTTTACCCACATCGGTAGCACAGTAGAGGGCGACGAGTTTATCAGTCTCGGACAATTCTAATAAAGGGGGTACATCACACAGGATCACGATACGGTTCGATAATCCATCCAACCATGATTTATGTTTACAATACAGGTCGTAACTGGATAAATACAGAACTTTGATCTGAAAATCAGCAATAATCTGCCTAATTAACTTGGGCGGTGTATTGGGGGCAATAGATACATTAACGGCATTAGATAAATTAATCGCCAAATCCATTGCCATATACATCGGTGTATTTTCACATAAAAGTCCCACTCTTTCACCACGTTTTAATCCTGCCCAAACAAAATATGCCGCCAAACAATGTGCTAAAGCACTGATCTTTTTATACGTCAAGCCTTCCGACCGTTCCGAGTAAGTGATGAACGTATCCGTAGGCTGTATGGAACGATAAGTATGATCCCAAAGTCGAGTTAAAGTCTCAATTTCCGCAGAGGCGGGTAACATGGCGGTCGTAAATAGTGCAAAGCTACAAAATTAAACCTTAATCCGATTCGTACATTAGAACGGAACTGAAAGATATAATCAAGAGATAGTGCTTCATTTGAAATAATCGAATGAATGATAACATTCATGTTAACTAAAACGCTTCACTGGAACGTTCGTTAAAAGTATTGGTAGTGTGTTCCAATTGTAATGATAAAATTTCCACAAGCCGAAACACATATAATAATCTTGTGTGTGAAAAAGATTCAACCAGTCCGAGTTGCAGAGTGAGCAAATTAGTGAAAAAAAATATACTAAAATTTGCGGGCTATCGGTTGAATGTACTTGCCATCATGAGAACGGTGGATGGGCGTGCCGAAAGTCTTAAAGTGTAGTTGATAATTTGAAATACTTACCCAATATTCAATATACGCCATCCAAGCCTTGTTATAGATTGGAAAACACTTATCTATGATAGTTACAGTCCTTTGTTTTGAGCATTTTCTCGGAGAAATTGGCGTTGATAGTTGTGTTATTTTGATTGTCTTTACCTGTTTTAATTTCGTTTGAGCCACAACAATATTCGTTGAAAAGAGCAGTGTCAATGATAAAAAATATACCTTCATTGATAAAACAAAACCCAAGCTAGGCATTTTTTTAGAACGAACCAACGTGAGAAAATAAAAAACGCCCCAAACCATAAGGTCAGGAGCGTCCATTTTTCTGGAATTAATTGTTTAGCGTTTGTCTTCTTTAACTTCTTCGTACTCTACGTCTGCCACGTCGGGTTCATGTTGACCGCCGTTGGACTGGGCATAACCACCAGGTCCGTAGGCTTGTCCCCCACCTTGGTTGGCATACATTTCGGTAGAGGCTTGTTGCCATGCCGTCTGAATCAAGACCATTGCGGTATTCACGCGGTCTAAATCCTTAGTAGCTTGAGCTTCTTTCAGTTCACGGAGGGCTGATTCGATGGCTTCACGATTTTGAGGACTGATTTTGTCTCCATATTCTTTGAGGTTTTTCTCAGTAGTGAATGATAATTGATCTGCTTCGTTGAGTTTTTCAACTTCTTCTTTGCGTCTCTTATCTGCTTCAGCGTTCATCTCGGCATCACGTTTCATGCGTTCGATTTCGTCTTTGCTTAATCCGCTAGAGGCTTCAATCCGAATATTTTGTTGACGATTCGTGCCTAAATCTTTCGCAGAAACGTTTAAGATACCGTTGGCATCAATGTCAAACGTAACCTCGATTTGAGGTATACCTCGCGGTGCGGGCGGAATACCGTCCAAATGGAAACGTCCCAATGTGCGGTTATCTTGTGCCATCTTACGTTCACCTTGCAGTACGTGAATCTCTACCGAAGGCTGACTATCAGATGCGGTTGTAAATGTTTGTGATTTTTTGGTCGGAATGGTAGTATTCGATTCGATTAAAGGTGTAAACACGCCACCCATGGTTTCGATACCAAGTGAAAGCGGTGTTACATCTAAGAGCAACACATCTTTCACCGTTCCTTCCAATACACCTCCCTGTACCGCCGCACCAAGAGCTACAACTTCGTCGGGGTTAACGCTTCGGTTGGGTTTCCGGTTGAAGAATTTTTCAACGATCTCCTGCACTTTAGGAATCCGCGTTGAACCACCAACCAAGATCACTTCATCAATATCTCCGGCAGAAATTTTTGCATCTTCTAAGGCTTTACGGCAGGGCGTTAGACAGCGTTCAAAAAGATCATCGCACAACTGTTCAAATTTAGCTCGGGTAAGCGTTTTTTCTAAATTCTTAGGTGCAACAGGGTCTAATACGATATACGGCAGGTTAATATCGGTTTGCGATTGGCTGGAGAGTTCAATTTTAGCTGCTTCCGCCGCTTCTTTAAGGCGTTGCATGGCACGAGGGTCTTTGCGTAAATCCACGCCTTGCTCTTTGATAAATTCTTCCACCAACCAATTGATGATCTTTTGGTCGAAATCATCACCGCCCAAGTGCGTATCGCCGTTAGTTGATTTCACTTCAAATACGCCTTCACTGAGTTCTAAGACGGAAATATCGAATGTACCACCACCTAAATCAAATACGGCGATGCGTGAATCTTTGCCTTTGCGATCCAAACCATAAGCCAAAGCGGCTGCGGTCGGCTCGTTAACGATACGTTTTACCGTTAACCCTGCAATTTCACCTGCTTCTTTAGTGGCTTTACGTTGGGCATCATTGAAATATGCCGGAACGGTAATAACCGCTTCTTTGACTTCATAGCCCAGATAATCTTCCGCCGCTTTTTTCATCTTTTGAAGGATCATGGCGGAGATTTCCTGCGGAGTATATTGGCGACCGTTTATATTTACGCGACAAGTGTTGTTATCGCCTTTGACGACCTTATAGGGCATTCGATTTACATCTTTTAGGGATTCGTCATAGGTGCATCCCATAAAGCGTTTAATCGAATAAATCGTATGTTCAGGATTGACGATGGCTTGACGTTTAGCTTGTTCTCCTACTTTGCGCTCTCCGTCCTGCATGAATGCGACTACGGACGGTGTTGTTCTTTTTCCTTCCGGGTTGACGATTACAACCGGTTCATTGCCTTCCATTACAGCGACTACGGAATTAGTAGTGCCGAGATCTATGCCGATGATTTTACCCATATCTTGATTGAAAGTATTTCAGTTTTCATGGATAGTTTTAACAACCATAATGCCAACCAAGAACCTGGTGTACTTTTCTGAAATAATGGCAGAAGATCATCTAATAATGAAGTTAGACTGCCAAAATGGCAAAATCTTAAAGGTGTAAAGATCAGCTTATTTTATGATTCAGATCATTTTTTCAGAAATAATATCCGTTGAATTTTGTGCTAAATTTTTTCAATAACCTTTTCCAAACAACAAATCACTATCTATATGTTACGTATTTTATTTCTTCTAACGCTTGCGTTGGTATTTTCTTCTCAACAAACTAACGCTCAAAGCGTTATTGCCGTAAAAGGTGCATCCCGTAATGCCGTTTTTACCACAATTGCAGCAGCCCTTAATTACGCTGGAAACGGTGATTATGTGTATCTACCGGCAGGTAATTTTGCTTTCCCTAACCCGATAGATAAGGGTATTCATATTGTTGGCGTTGGATATAATCCCCGATTTGCCGGCACATCAGGAATTACGAACATCAATGGCGATGTGAGTTTCAAAGCCGGAGCTGATGGCGGTAGCATTGAGGGAGTTTACGTTACAGGTGTTATTAATTTAGGAGAGGCAAATAACCTTACTGCGCGCCGTTGTAACGCCGATCGTATTTGGCTGGGGGGCGAAAACGACCAAATCACGGTAACAGAATGTGTTGCCCGTCAAAAAGTAGATATGTCCCATAATCCGGCTCGGGGTAAGAAATATGTGTTAAACAATATTCTAGGGAAGGTTGAAGGCTTTAATTTGTTTCAAGTGGCTACCATTCGGAATAATATCTTTTTAGCCCAAGCCGGTGGGCAGGCTTCCATATTTTGGATTTTAGAAGGTGTAGTAGAAAATAATGTATTCCTAACATCTGTTAATGGTGGTGGCGCATTGAATGCTGCCATGGGTACTACTGTTTTTAGGGACAATATCTTTGTTTGTTCAAAGGACAAATTCGACAAAAATAACGGAATATTGGAAGAAGGTAATCTGTTTGGTGTTAGTCCTGCCGAGCTTTGTGTTTCGGTTGCCGATCCAACGGTATACAAATCTACTCACGACTACCGTCTCAAACCCAATTCCCCTGCCCGCATGGGTACGGAAACCAATGAGCAAGATGATGCCGGTATCTATGGAGGCATCAACCCTTGGAAAGACGGCGGCTTACCCCCTAATCCCCATGTGGAAATAAATAATTCTGCCTACTCTGCTACGGGTAATAAATTACAGTTAAACATGCGCGTAAATGCTCAAAACAAGTAATTTTTTGATCCCTTCATACACTTTACTAATAAACACCATGCTTTTAAGATTCTTTCTATTTACCCTTGTTTTGGGTATTACCAGTATACAAACTGTCGTTGGACAGGGATTAATCGCCGTAAAAGGTGGTTCTCGAAATGCAGTCTTTACGGATGTAAAATCTGCCTATAATTATGCTCAAGCGGGGGATTACATCTATTTACCGGAAGGGTCATTCTATTTCGAGTCCATCAGAATTCAGAAAGAGGTTCACTTTGTTGGAGTAGGATACAATCCGCGATTTGCGGGTGCATCAGGGATTACGACTATAGATGGCGACATCACCTTCGATACCGGTGGAGACGGTGCAAGCATTACCGGACTTTACATTACCGGTACTGTATCAATCGGTAACGGGACATTAAAAAATATAACCGTACGTCGCTGTTGGATTGCCGTTAGTGTATGGATGGGGGGCGATAATCACGATAATATCGTCCTAACAGAAAGCATTGTAGGCGGAGAAGTCGTCGCAATTGACGGCAGAAATACCAATAAATACGTTAATAATTGTATTCTCGTTAGGGTTCGTGGGTCAGAGCGTGTAGATAAAATCATCCTAAAGAATAACATCTTCCTTACTACTGCTAATGCAGATATACGGCATATTAATTCCATAAATGTGGGCTTAGTTGAGAATAATATTTTTCTGAACCAGAGGTCAACAACCACAGGGATTGGCGAATCGTTGGTTTTTCGGAATAATGTTTTTCGTGCAGTCCGACAAGACGTGGAAGGCGATGTTCAGGAAGGCAATCAGTTTGAAATTGCACCTGAGCAGATATTTATGAATGTAGCTGATTTGTCTGCCTTTAAGTCGTCCTTTGATTATCGCCTCAAGCCCAATTCACCCGCCCGTATGGGTACAGAAACCAACGAACAAGACGATGCAGGCATCTATGGCAGTATCAACCCATGGAAAGATGGTGGTTTGCCCCCCAATCCCCATATTGAGGTAAATAATACCGCCTACTCAGCAACAGGTAATAAATTACAGTTGAACATGCGTGTAAACGCTCAAAGCAAATAGCCCTTACTCCAAATACTAATTCTTTCATTATGACTTCCAATACACTAAAATATATATTTATCTTTTTCTTAGGGTTAATATCGGTATTGGGCAAAGTTCAAGCCCAAACCAATATAACCACTTACGAATATTGGTTTGATGACGCATTCGATGCCCGCCAAATCCGTAATATCACCCCTGTGCAGCAATTCATCCTCAATCAGGATGTGGACATCAGAACGTTATCAAACGGTTATCATACAGTACACATCCGTTTTCAGGATAATACCGGAAATTGGAGTAGCGTTTACTCACAACCCTTTGCCCATACGGGTCCCGTCAAAACGTTAGAATATTGGTATGATAATGACTTTGACGGTCGTAAATCCGTTATGCTCACCCAAGCCATGACAGTGGATGCCGTTCGCTTATTGGATGCACCATTGGTACAGGGTGGATTTAGGGCGTTATTCGTTCGTTTTGCTGACGAGGACGATAATTGGAGTCCCGTAATGCGACATAATTTCGTTTACGCACCGCAGAATAATCATGTCGTTGGTGCTTATTATTGGTTTAACAACGGTTTCGACAAGAAAAAGTATTTGACAATCAACACCAAGGCTAACCCGATAGATGTAGATTCATTATTGTCATTAGTCGGCGAAAATCTACCTCAAGATTCATTAGCGTACCTTCATATTCAATTTCAAGATGAAGCCGGGCAGTTGAGTTCTGTCTTCTCCCACCGTTTCGATAACTGCAATAACCCACGCTTAACAGAGGTTACACCCAAAATTGCGGGTAACAGAGGGGCTACAAAGCTAACCTTGAAAGGTTATTGCATCCCGCAAGGCGGAACGGTTTTGCTCCGCAAACAAGGATTTAACGACATCATCGGTCAGCCTATTGCAATGATTGACTCACGCCATTTTAGTTCGATCTTTGATTTGGATGGCGCACCAACGGGTGTTTGGGACGTTGTTCTCCGCAACGGTACAGATGAAATAGTCTTAAAAGATGCCTTTACCATTGAAGAAGGGCGGTTCAGTGTATCCGTGGACATCATCGGCAGAGACATCGTCCGAACGGGGCGTGCTACGGGCTATCAAATTGCGGTTACGAATAACGGTAACAATGACTTGGTCGGTTTACCACTCATCGTAGGGATAACGCAAAATTTACAAGTTACTTTTGATAATTTAACTTTTGCCCCAGAATTATTAGAACAAGATTTCCCGTTGGATTCATTTCCCGGTTTGTTAGATTCATTCCCACGTTGGTTACCCATCAAAACCGGTATGCACGATATGCCCATCCGTAACGGGAAATGGACACTCATGTTTTTATCCGCTATTCCGGTAGGCGAAACTAAATACATATCTTTAACCGTAAACAGTACCGCAAATCAGGATTTCGAGATTTACGCCGCCGCCGCCGCGCCGCTATTTGAAGGTGTATATGGTTCCGGTAAAGAATCAGAAACCATGCCCTCCAAAGAAAAAGCCAAGTGTTTAGCCGAAATCGTTAAAGCTGTAACCAAAACTTTAGGTGCATTAGCTCTACCGGTTGCCAACTGTATCACTGATGGTTTACATACAGTCTTCGAGGCGGCGTATAAATATTCCTACATAGATCAAACGAACTATACCCGTACAGATTATGCATGGGATATGACCTCTAATATCATCAAAACTACGGTTAACTGTGTGTTAGCTTTTGAACCGACAGGCTTACGTTTTGCCTATGAGTTGGCTTGGCGCACGGCTGACCTTGCCACTGACCTCTACACTATCATACAGGATTGCCGAGCGGCTAATGCTCCCGCCGCCACTCAAACTAAGAAGGCTCAATCCCGCGCTTCCTATGACCCCAATGAAAAAACCGGTCCTGAAGGAGTCGGAGGCACTAATATTCTTTCGGGTTTACGACCGTTAAACTATACGATCCACTTTGAGAATAAGGATACCCTCATCAACGGAAAACCAACTTTACCAGCCCAAAAGGTTGTCGTATTAGATACCTTGGACAAAACTAAGTTTCGTATGAATACCTTTCAGTGGGGTGAAGTACGGCTTGGTAAGACGGTCTTAAAGATGACAATTCCTTCCGATACCTTAAATATAGAGTACGATATGCGCCCTGCAAAACATATCTTGGTGCGTATCAACGGAACTTTAGATACTGTAAAAGGCATTATTCGTTGCGTTATGGAATCCGTAGACCCGATCACCAAGCGTGGGATAGAAGACCCCTTCGACGGATTTTTACCCCCAAATACCGTTTCCCCACAGGGGCAAGGCTATGTAACCTTCTCCATTCATCCCCGAAACGATATTCCGCAGGGAACACCGATTCGTAACCGTGCCTCGATCATCTTTGATGAAAATAAACCGATCCTTACAAATACTTATACCAATCGCTTTGATTACGTAAAGCCGGTCAGTCAGGTACTTTCTGCTGAACGCGTAAACGATACTACCTACAAAGTCAAATGGACAGCCAGCGATATAGGTGTGGGCGTTCGTCATGTAACCGTATGGGCTTCAGCGAATGACGGTGTGTTTGAACGGGTGATTATCAATGCTTCGGGTACAGAGGCGACTTTCATAGGTGGTTGGAGAAAGACCTATCGCCTGTATTCAATCGCGCAGGATTCGGTTTATAATACCGAAGACCGCCCCGACCAACCCGATTTTGTGTTAACGTCTCGAGAGGAATCTTTGGCTTCAGCTCAGGGCATTTTCTTGTATCAAAACTTCCCTAACCCTTTTGATGAAACGACAACGATACGTTATTCCTTAACAAAAGCGGACACTATCCGCTTGGAAATCATGGATTTATTCGGCAAAGTGGTTCATATTCCGGTCAATCATCAGTTTATTACAGCGGGTGATTATGCCGTTCGGCTTTCGCTTGAAAACCTGCCGGCGGGAACATATTTCTACCGCCTAACGACTTCACAAGCCCAGTTAACCAAACGAATGATAATCGTTAAATAATCAATACTCAACTACTGTCCATCACGCCGGCAACTATGGGTATCATGGTTGCCGGTTTATTATTAGCCTTTCATCTGAAAAATCTTATTCAGTTGCAGACAAGCATCCAACAGCACCGCATACGTATTGGCATTGCGGGTGATGTAATATTGGGTTTGCTCGATGAGAACGCGGGCTTTTTCGATCCGAACTAAATCCAACGATGCACCGAATTTTTCCAAAAAGTCCCGCTCATTCTTGGCGGCAAAGGCAATTTCAGGCGTTTGAACGTAAAACATCAACGCATCCCGCAACTTTTGCAGGGCATATTCAAAATAAAGTTTGTGATACTCTTTGGGTTGCTTGGCTAATTCATCAGCCCATTCCATCATCTTTTTGAGTTGCGGGTTGGGTTTATAGCATTCCCGCATCCATTCCATAAAGGATAGTGCATAAGATGATTGCGAATGTTGCGCCATATCCAAGGCTTTACTCAGGCTTCCACCCGATAAATGAGCCAATTCATCCGCCAAATTATACTCAATGTGATGCTCATTGATAAGCACATCTTTAATTGTATCCTGTGGAATGCGATGCGTCGGCACGATTTGGCAACGAGACAGGATAGTAGGCAGAATCTGGGTAGTGTCCTCCGTAGTCATCAAAATGACCGTATTTTCAGGGGGTTCTTCCAAGAGTTTCAGGAAGGCATTAGCCGCTTCTGTACGAATTTTTTCCACATGCCAGATTATGACCACTTTATACGGAGCTTCAAAGGCTTTCAGCTCGACTTTCCGCCGTAAAGCGCGTATTTCGGCGATAGATATAGATATTTGTTTATTCTCTGCATCAGTCATACCTGCCCATTCCGCTAAGGAAAGGTAGGGATTTTTGAAAAAGTGTTCCCGAAAAACAGGCAGATAATCATCAGTTGTGAAGGATTCCCCGCCGTGGGACTTAGCGATGATCGGCAGAATAAAATGTACGTCAGGATGAATTCCCTGCGCTATTTTTCTGCAATTAGCGCAATTTCCGCAACTATCTTCTGCTGATGGCTCTAAACAGTTGATATATTGGCCAGTAGCTATCGCCAAAGGCAACTTCCCAACCCCACCGATTCCCCGAAATAATAACGCATGGCTTAGCCGGTTATTACGGACGGCAGTGGTGAGTGATTTCTTGGCTATTTCCTGATGATAGACGTTTCGATAGTGCATGGCAACGCTAAGATGGTGCAATATTTCATCCTTTCCAAACATCCGATACCAACAATGACTAACTTTTACTTATACACATAGGTGCTTTAACTTGGTTTTGACCAGTCAAAAATGCACAACAAATGATTAATTAAAAATTAGTTTAATATTTTGAATGTATTAAAAGTCACTGGATTTTTTAGCGCAATTTAGCCAAAAATTAGCGACATTTTTTTAAAAATAGTATATTTTTATGTTTGTTAAAATTAAAAAGGAAACGCGTTCAACTCTATTTTGAGATTGAACACTCCGTTAAAATAGCTTTGTATTTAGATAATAATTGCCAATTTTTTCTTAAAAATCAGTCCTTAAATTAATAGCATAAATCATACAAATGTTTTACTAATTATTATTTCATAATTACAAATTAGACTGCGAGGGGAGGGATTAAACGCTTATTCTGATGTTACCTTTGTCGCATGATAAATATATCCAACTCCCAAGCAAATTCAGTTACGCTTCCGATTAACGGTAATGGTATCAAAAAGATTCTGATTAACTTGCGGAATGCAATCCGTTATTCGCTTATTACCGGAATCATTAGCCAACCAGATCGCGGCGGGGGAAGTGGTGCAACGCCCTGCCTCGGTGGTCAAAGAGTTGTTGGAAAATTCAATTGATGCGCAGGCTACCAAAATCGAATTGATTATCGAAGATGCGGGCAAAGGATTAATTCAAGTTATAGATGATGGCATGGGCATGAGTCCCGCAGATGCGTTGATGGCTTTTGAACGGCACGCTACCTCAAAGATATATCAATTAGATGATCTTTTTAAGATCAATACGATGGGGTTTCGCGGGGAAGCCTTAGCCAGTATCGCGGCGGTGGCGCAGGTAAAAATGAAAACGCGTTTGATTATCGATGAATTGGCTACCGAAATTGAAATAGCGGGCGGACACTTCAAATCCAATCAACCCAGTTCCTTTTCGAAAGGGACATCTATTTCAGTCAGAAATCTATTTTTTAACGTTCCTGCACGAAGAAATTTTTTGAAGTCCAACCATGTAGAATTTCGTCATATATTAACGGAATGGAAACATGTGGCTCTGGCTTATCCGCAAATTGCGATTAAGTTGATTCATAACAATGATCTATTGTTTGACCTTCCGGTACAATCGTTCATACAACGGATCATGTCTTTGTATCCCAATCAAATTAGCACCAATGATCTCAAATCCGTTCATCATCAAATAGCGGATTTACAGATTAACGGTTATGTTGGTTTATCTGCATTGGCATCCAAGCAACGAGGCGATCAGTATTTTTTTGTGAATAATCGTTTTATACGTAGTTCACTACTTCACAGTGCGGTGATGAAAGTGATGGGGCAACTTTTAGAAGCTGATAAACATCCATTTTATGTCATCTGTTTGACTGTGCCTCCTGAAACCATAGATATTAACATTCATCCGACTAAGGCAGAGATTAAATTTACGGACGAACATAACATTTATTCGCAACTCTTCTTTGCCGTGCGGGATGCGATTGTTTTGCCTGAAAATCAAGGGGGCTTAACAATAACCGAGAAACCGACATCCATGCAAGTGATGCAGGAATATTATCCGTCCTATGCGTCAACAAAATCAGATTCAGAACCGAAGCCCCCTGTAGAAAGTACGCCCTATCGGGATACGTTTTATCAACAGATGAATCAGCCTGCCACCCGTTCCAATTTTCCGAAGGCAAACTTCCCTTGGGATGAACCCCCGCTTGAATCTACAACCATTACTAAGATAGAACACAAGCCGTTTCAAACCGAAAAAGGAATCATCGCGGGGGAAATCTTGTACTATCCGCAATATGGTGGTTTGTTGGTGGTTCACGGAAAAAGATTAATTCTATACTATTTTCAGGAACAAATCCGGCAGGCAATGGATCAGCCCGGCACGGTTCGGCATCAAACCCTTCTGTTTCCTATTTCTAAGCGCAATAAATTCCCCCATCGCACGGCACAACTGCAAAAAATTGGCTTTCAGTGCAGTATCACGGAAGATCAAGTTAACATACAAGGCTATCCGCATTGGTTGCCTGCTCATCTTTCCGTAGAAAATTGTTGGGATGCTTGGCAGACGGATGATGTGAATTTGGACGTGCCGGAATATATCATCAACCAAATCCGTATTCAAGATGATTTTAATAACGTTAAGCAATATTTTGAATTTTGGGTCAGTTACAAAATGCCTTTTTACACTGAAGACGAGCAAATCATCGCTTACGTTATTACCAATGAAGAGATTAATCAGCGTTTTTTAATCTAAGCTATAATCATGCAAAAACTTTTCTATACGTTTCGAGAATTATCCGAAAAATATGGGGTCGAAGTAGACGAACTCCGTAGATGGGAACAATATTTCAACCTTACTGCTATGCAGAAAGGGGCAAATTCCATGAAACGCTTTTCCATAAAGGAAGTAGAGAAAATAGATTATTTAAAATATTTAATTAAAGACAAGGGCTATTCTTATGAAAAAGCCAAAGAACTGTTATCCCAACCGAAGCCTAAACGGAAGGACACCCCCGACCTCAAAGAAAAGTTGATTGAAATTCGCACTTTTCTTGCGCAATTAAAAGAACATCTCTAACTTTGCATCCTAAAATGAACGGAGCGTAGCTCAGCCCGGTAGAGTACACGTCTGGGGGGCGTGTGGCCGCAGGTTCGAATCCTGTCGCTCCGACATACCGCCTAAAAGAGGATTGCAATGGTTTGCAGTCCTCTTTTGTTTTCCACGAAGACTTGGATTTCGCGTATGTTTTTTCCGAATTTTTGGTAGTTTGAGTGAATTGTAGTTATTTAGCATCTGCTAATAGCATTCTCTTAGAACCCATTAACAGTAGTTAATATATCGTGTTTGCCAACGTACTATTTATCGTCCTCGCCATATTGGGGTTAGCCGGCGGAATCGGCATGATCCTCAGCCGAAATGCCATTTATTCGGTTTTGTTTCTGATTCTTAATTTCTTTTGTATTGGCGGTTTATTCCTGACGCTTCATTCCGAATTTTTGGCGGTTATCCAAATTATCGTCTATGCGGGTGCTATCATGGTATTGTTCCTATTTGTTATCATGCTTTTGAACCTTTCTTCAGAACAAAAGTGGGATCAACAATATGATTGGAAGAGGGTTCTGGCATTTGTACTTGGCTTAGGCTTTTTTGCCCAAATGTTATATATGTTCTCAGTGGTGAAGCAATTTGAGGGTCGTATCGCTGAAAATTTCCCTTACGGAAAAGTAGAAGCCATTGGTAAAGACATGATGACTACCCACCTTTTCCCGTTTGAAATGATTTCCGTGATCCTGTTAGCCGCGTTAATGGGTGCGATCATCATTGCCAAGAAACACAAAGAATAACTTACCTTAACTTTAGCGAAAAAAAATAATATATGTCCGCACCAGAACAACTGTTTCTGTATCAAGCCGTCTCGGCGGCAATGTTTGTAACGGGAATTATCGGCGTACTGACCCGCAGAAATGCGATCATTGTATTTATGTGCGTAGAATTGATGCTTAATGCCGTCAATTTATCACTCGTTTCTTTTTCCCGCTTTTGGAATGATCCGGCAGGGACGATGCTCGTCTTTTTCGTGATGTGTGTCGCTGCTGCGGAAGCCGTCGTTGGTTTATCCATCGTGATCGCCATTTTCCGTAACCGCCATGACGTAGATATTAATAACATTAACCTGTTCAGATGGTAAACTATGCAAGCACTAATACCACTAATTGTACTACTACCCTTTGCCGGAGCTACGATCATTGGCTTAACGGGTTTAACATCCCCTGGCTTCCGGAAGCAAGAATCCCTAATCGGAAGCATTGCCACGCTTTGTGTAGCGATACCCTTTTTTATCATCTTAGGTTTATTTTTGGGTTATGATGGGAAGCCCATCAACTACCAACTTATGAGTTGGATGGAAACCAAAAACCTTTCCCTCAGCTTTGGATATTTATTTGATCCATTATCTCTATTAATGGGGATGATTGTAACCGGTATTGGTACACTAATTCATGTGTATTCCATCGGTTACATGCACGGCGATTCAGGCTTCTATAAATTTTTCCTATATCTCAACCTATTCATCTTTGCCATGTTAAACCTCGTATTGGGGGATAATATGATCGTAACGTTCTTAGGTTGGGAAGGAGTCGGGGCTTGTTCCTATTTCTTGATTGGCTTTTGGTTTACCGACATGGAAAAAGCCAAAGCCGCACAAAAAGCCTTTGTGGCAAACAGAATTGGGGATTTTGCCTTCTTGGTAGCTGTTTATTTGGTTTTCTCTGAAACCAAAACACTAAACTACTCCGAAATTATGGTTACAGAGAATGCTTATTGGGTGGGTCTATTAGTATTCATCGCCGCAACCGGTAAGTCGGCACAGATTCCTTTATACGTATGGTTACCGGACGCTATGGCGGGTCCAACGCCTGTTTCTGCCCTGATCCACGCCGCGACGATGGTAACATCAGGTATTTACTTGATCGCACGTTTAAGTGGAGCTGTATTTGCACAAGCACCCGCCGTTTTGCCGATTATTGCTGTTGTCGGTGGGTTGACTGCCATCATGGCGGCACTTATTGCCATATCCCAAAATGATATTAAAAAGGTATTAGCCTATTCGACGGTATCTCAGCTTGGATTCATGTTTATGGCTTTAGGAGCGGGGGCATACTCCACAGCGATTTTCCACGTAATGACCCACGCCTTTTTCAAAGCCTGTTTATTCTTGGGGTCAGGATCAGTGATTCACGCTATGGATCATACCCATTCGGTAGATGACCCACAGGATATTCGCACGATGGGTGGTTTGAAAAAATACATGCCTTCCACTTCGACTACATTTTGGATTTCTACTTTGGCGATTGCGGGATTACCTCCGCTTTCGGGATTTTTCTCCAAAGACGAAATTTTAGGCAAAACCTTTGGAAGGGCTTTCTTCGGGGATGGTATCTATTACATGGTTTTCGCTATCGGTATTTTGACGGCGTTTATGACTGCCTTTTACATGACGCGCGTTACCTACCTCACCTTTAACGGCAAAGAACGTTTTGATGCACACCATCACCCGCCCCATGAATCACCTGCATTGATGACGATTCCGCTGTGGATTTTAGCCGGCTTAGCAGTAGTAGGTGGATTTTTAGGCTTACCGGAAGTGATCGGTCATGGTCATTTCAACTGGATTTCGCATATGTGGTTGGCTTCCGAAACGGGTCCTGTTAAAAATTTCCCTACGGAACACATGAGTGTGGGTTTGGAAATCGTTTTGATTGGACTTTCAGTGGTTGTCGGGCTTTCCGGTGTGTTGCTTTCGTATAACTTGTACAAAAAACACGACCTTGCGGGTGATGAGAAAGTCAAAAGTTTCTTCGGAGGCTTTTACCAGACCCTTCAAAACAAATTTTATGTGGACGAACTCTACAACGCTATCATCATTCGCCCTATCGTTATGATTAGTGATAAATTTGTGATGACGTTTGATAAACAAATCGTAGACGGTGCGGTTAATAGTGCCGGAACGGTAACGCAAACGGTGGGTAGCTGGATCAAACAACTGCAAACGGGATTGGTACAAAACTACGCACTACTCATGGTGGTAGGAATACTGTTAGCAGTAGCGTACTTTATCGTATAAATTCTTGATTAAAGACAAAAATGGGACTCTTTACAAAGAGTCCCATTTTTGTATGTTATTACGTTAATCATAAATCTACTCTCCGAACGTCCATTTAGTACCGTCGGGGGTATCCCGCAAGATGATATGACGATCTTGTAATTGATTTCGGATTTGATCTGACAAAGCAAAGTTCTTTTCGGTGCGGGCTTGTTGGCGAAGATCAATCAGGATTTGCATCACAGAATCAAATTGTTCTGAACGAATGTTCGTTTCGTCAATTAATCCCAACACTTCAAAAACGAAAGTATGAAGTAACTCCTTTAGCGTAACCAAATCTTCGGGAGTGATTTTTTCCTCGTTTTGGTCAATCGCATAGATCAATCGTACTGCCTCAAAGAGATGTGCAATACAGATAGCCGTGTTCAGGTCATCATTCAGCGATTGATAGAGATCATCTTTTAGCTTAGGTAGGTCAATCGTCGTTTGCGTGGAAGTTTTTACGTTCTCTAACAAACTGATGCCATATAATAATCTTCTTAAACCCTTTTCCGCCGCAATCAACGCATCATTAGAGAAATCAACCGTTGAACGATAATGCGATTGTAAGATGAAAAAACGAATCGTCATCGGCGAAAAAGCACGCTCCAAAGCCTCGTGATTACCTGCAAAGAATTGCTCTAACGTAATGAAATTGCCGATGGATTTACTCATCTTTTGTCCGTTAATCGTGAGCATATTACAGTGCATCCATACCCGTGCTTGATTTTTCTTTTTGTCCGTATGAAGGTAACAAGCATTGGTTTGCGCGATCTCTGCTTCGTGGTGCGGAAATTTCAAGTCCATCCCCCCACCGTGAATGTCGAAAATTTCCCCTAAATACTTGGTACTCATTGCCGAACACTCAATATGCCAACCCGGAAAACCCTCTCCCCAAGGAGAATTCCAACGCATGATGTGTGCCGGCGAGGCTTTTTTCCAGAGTGCGAAGTCGGTTGCATGACGTTTTTCGGTTTGACCATCTAAAGTACGGCTACCCGACAGCATTTCTTCAAAATCCGTTCTGCCAGAAAGTTCACCGTAGTAGAATGATTGACTGTATTTATGAACATCAAAATAAACTGAACCATTGACTTCATAGGCATAGCCATTTTCAATCAACTTTTCAATCATCTTGACTTGCTCAGGGATGTGTCCCGTAGCACGCGGTTCAATACTTGGATTTAACGTATTGAGCAGACGCATATCATCATGATAGCGGTCAGCAAAATACTGTGCTACTTCCATAGGTTCAAGTTGCTCCAAACGCGCCTTCTTTAGGATTTTATCTTCTCCTTCGTCGGCATCGTTTTCCAAGTGTCCTACATCTGTGATATTACGGACGTATCTTACTTTATACCCGAGATGTTTCAGATAACGAAACAAGACATCAAAAGTAATGGCAGGACGGGCATGTCCCAAATGGGCATCCCCATAAACCGTAGGTCCGCAAACATATAACCCTACAAAAGGCAAATTGATAGGTTCAAACTTTTCCTTTTGACGGGTGAGTGAGTTGTAAAGGTGTAATAGTTCCATGTGATCAAATATTGAACTTGGTGTTACCAAGTTTTTATTTTCTCTATTTTACCGTTTCGGTATTGGAGTAATTGCAAAGATTGGTTATCTTGGGCTTTAGCGAAATAATAATTCTGGATGAGTCCTTTATAAGGAGTCGCCTTTTCAATTAATTCATAAAGGGAGGTAGAGGAGGAAGCACCCGGCTTCAAACTGATAAGGTACGACATGATGTCGTAACCCAAGCACGCATATCGGGATGGCAGTTGCTTAAACGTTTCCGAATATTGTTTGGAAAAACGATTGAATTGCGAACTGTCGTTTTGAATATAGTACCCATCGGAAAACGTTGCATTGTATTGTGAAAGTAATTTACTGTCAACTGTTTTGAACCGTCCCCAATCCGTAGAACCGAAAACGGTTAGTTGCGTGTTCTTGGTTTTGAGTGCTGTAAGTAACGAATTGGCTATCGTTTCATTATTGCTGGCGATAAACAGTGCATCGTATTGTTTATCCAGCAATTCTCCTGCCAAAGTCTTAAAGTACCACTTATCTTTTTCTAAATTTACAGGAGTTTTTTTAATGGTTACCTTTAAGCCCTTCTCTTTCAAAACGGATTCGAACAGCGGAAGCTGTGCATCAGACAAAGGTGTATTATCGCCCACCAACATAAATTTTTTATAAGTTAGTTTTTCGGTAGCATATTTGGCTAAACCCGTCATTTGAGTTTTCATCGAAGAATTAAGCAGATAAACATATTTCTTACCTTCTACCAATCCCTCAACAGGTGAAATCGGGATAAATTGAATAATCTTATTTTGTTCCGAGTATTGGGCTAACACCCGAGTGGGGTCATTCTTTACGTCGCCGATGATGATGTCGGGTTTAAATTCCTTAATTTCGTTGGCTAAGAGGGATTCAACCGTTTTAACCTCGTTTTTAGAATCATAAGCACGCACAATAATATCCACCGGCATCGGCTCTTGATTCATCAAAACAGAAAGTTGCATTCCTTCCAATAGCTCCACTGCCCATGAAGCCACCACATTCAGTTGTGTTACCGATGTGCTGGCTTGAAAAGGTAAAATTGCCGCGATACGTACCTTGTTATTTTTCTTTTTTTCTTTGAGCGGTGCTGTATCCCAGTGCTTAAGACGGTTGGTTATTACGCCATTTCGGGATTTATATTCCTGTATGAGTTTATCTATTTCATCCCAATTTTTATCCTTGTAGAGTTTATAGCAATAGGCTTCCAACACTAAAGCGCGGTTCGGATGGTCTTTACCAATGAATTCATAATATTCCTTGAGGAATTTGGGATCAGTTTCTTCATATAAGAATGCTTGAAAGGCTTTTCTGGCATCCGTTTTTAATTCATCATTCCCGGCTTCCTCCATTAATTTGTTCAACAAAAACAATCCTCCCAAACGGCTATCCGTTTTCTTCAGCATAATGAGGGCTTTATGATAGGAGGCTTCATCGGTGTAAGCGGATTGCGGGTATTGATTCAGTAGTTGTTGGAATTTTGATAAAGCTAAATCATATTCCTCATTATAAAAAAGCGTTAATGCAGTCATGTAAATACCTGCCGTATAAACACGATTAAACGGGCGTTCCTGAATCTGAATAAATTGCTTATACGCTTGCGGATAGTTCTGTTCCGTAAAGAGTTTAACCCCTTTGGCAAAATATTCTTCCGACTTTTTATCTTTTTTGACCTGTCCCAATACTATTTGAGGCAACAGCAAAAAAAACACAACAAGAATACGGATCAGATTTTGTTTCATAGTTTTTAGTTAACTATAAGGTTATTCCCATTCAATCGTTGCGGGCGGTTTGGAACTGATGTCATACACCACGCGATTCACACCTTTTACACCATTAATGATGCGGTTCGATACTTCAGCGAGAAAGTCGTGGGGTAGGCGCGCCCAGTCCGCCGTCATGCCGTCAATACTTGTTACAGCCCGCAATGCCAATACATTTTCATACGTTCTTTCATCGCCCATTACGCCAACTGAATTGATGGGAAGTAAGACCGCAAAGGCTTGCCAGACTTCGTCATACAAACCAAATTCTTTTAAGGCATCAATATATATAGCATCGCAGGCTTGTAATAATTTTACTCGTTCTTCATTAACCGCACCTAATATACGAATCGCTAAACCCGGACCCGGAAAAGGATGGCGTTGCAAAATTTCAACAGGCATATTCAAGGTTGCACCAACTTGCCGAACTTCATCTTTGAAGAGAAATTTCAATGGCTCTAATACTTTCAGGTGCATACGTTCGGGTAAACCTCCGACATTGTGATGGGATTTAATAACCTGTGCCGTTCCATTCAAACCACTGCTTTCGATCACGTCCGGGTAAATCGTACCTTGAGCTAAAAAACCTACTTCTTTGATACGTTTGGCTTCTGCTTCAAAAACTTCGATAAATACCCTGCCAATCGTTTTACGTTTCGTTTCCGGGTCTTCGATGTCCTTTAAGGCAGTCCAAAAACGTTCCGAAGCATCTACATAATGAACGTTTAGACCTATCTTTTGATAGGATTGCAGGACTTGTTCCGCTTCATTTTTTCGTAGAAGCCCGTTATTGATGAAAATACAATGCAATCGATCATGGATAGATAAATTCAACAACGTAGCTACCACTGAAGAATCCACTCCGCCCGATAACGCACAAATCACCTGTTCTGATCCAACTGTTTGTTTTACGGTTTCATGCGTTTGCTCAATGAAAGCTAACGGATACCATTCCGGTTTTACTTGGCATATGTTTATGACAAAATTCTCTAATATAGTTTTACCGTAAACCGTATGTGTTACTTCGGGATGAAACTGTAAGCCGTAAACGGGAAGCGATTGATGCTTGAATGCGGCTACAGGTATGCGATCAGTTCGAGCAATGATGTGATAATCATTTGGAATCTGAAGGATGCTATCCCCATGACTCATCCAAACTGTGGTATCATTCGGAACATTTTGAAATAATGGTGAATCCTGCACATGAAGCAACTTTGCCTGCCCGTATTCCCTTACGGTGGATGCTTCCACCAATCCACCAAATTCATGTGCAATGAGTTGCGCACCGTAACAGACCGCCAACACCGGAACGGATGATAACAAAGATAAATCAATTTTGGGCGGATTTTCTTGCCGTACTGATGCAGGACTTCCTGATAAGATTACACCCTTAACGTTAGCATCCAAAACCAATGATTCGGCTTTATGAAAGGGAACAATCTCGGAAAAAACGTTGAGTTCTCGTACCCGCCGAGCGATCAACTGTGTGTATTGCGAACCGAAATCTATGATAAGTATCTTTTCCACCCTGCAAAAGTATGCACAATATTATATCCTTCAACCAATCGGCAAAGTTAATAAATTTTCGATGGGCATAACTTCGATTCGCTGTGTGGAATAGTAACAGTCGGTCGTTCATAAGCCCTCGATTTTTGAAATTAACTTTGTGAAGAATAGGTTGGAGGTATATTGCCTACCTATACCGGCATTCATCCGAATTAAAATACACGTCTATGTTAGGACATAATCATACGGGACAACATTTTCTAAACACCATCATAGAATTACAGCATCAAGAAGCCGACCGACTGATGCGTTACGTGATCGGATTCTTTTTCCTGTTAGGAGTCGGTTTTTCCGTCCCCTATAATACATGGATATTGTCCGTTCCGTTGGGGGGCTTGTGTGCGATTGCTTTTTTCATGGCGCAATTTCTTTCACCGGAATCGAATGCGTCTCGTTGGGTCGCTTCAGCGGTGATACCCATTTTCACGGCGCAATTTGTTTATCAGCTGCATGGTTCATTAGACCCGCACGTTTTTTATTTCATCGGCACAACGGTCTTGCTTATTTACCAAGATTGGAAGCTGTATATCGCTTCTACGGCTATCTTTTTTCTGCATTTGGCACTCTTTTTTGTCCTCCAAAGCACTGAACCCATCCCTGATTACCTCATTAATGCCAAACATCTAACGATGAATAATTCTTTTCCGCATTTCTTTGGCGGAGTAGCTCATGCCGTTTTGTGTGTTTGGTGGGCAAAACTCTTTCAAGAGCGTGCGCAAAAAAGTGCCAACCAAATCGGTCAGATGGAGCATTATGTAACCGAAGTTACGAAGCAAAAAGATTTAACCGAACGTGCTAATGTTGCTTTGGATACCCAATTAGAGGAAAAACACGAGAAATTACGTGAAGCCAACGACAAACTGCGGGTTAAAGACCAAGAAACAGATGCCATCCGACAAGCCTTAAAATCAGAAATCACTGCCATTACCCAAGAAAAGGAACATCAAGTCAATGAATTGGCACGAATAAAAGCCCTATTTGACCCGATTAAGGAACAAGCTGACCGCTATCGTAACCTTTATGATAACAGCTATCTAATGATGTTCATTACAGATAGCAATGGGATCATCAGAGAAATTAATTCTGCCACGCAAGTCAATTTAGGTTATCCTACCGCAGAAGTTATCGGTAAATCCATAACAGAGTGGGTTTCGGAAGAACAATTAGCACAGCAAGCCGTTGCAATCGGTAATAAACTTCAAAAAACACTCACGCCTACAGTTGAAGTATTTTTCGCTACAACAGACGAACAATTTTGGGATTTAAAGCATCACAACGGTTCAACAGTTCCGGTTAGATTGTATTGGGTAGCCCTCAAAAACGAGTCGGATGAAACGATTGGCAACATTGGTTTAGCGGAAATAAATACGCACTTGGCGGAAAAAGAACTTCGGATTTTAGAATTAGAGCAAGAAATTACCGCTCGTGAAGAACAAATCAGCCAAAATATTTCTGAATTGGCTTCAATCAATGAATCTATCCGAAAATCAAATCAACAGATCAAACAACGAGAGGATTTCTTAACAACCATTATCAATAACTTACCGGTAGCCGTCTATACAAAGAATCCGCTTGATGATTATAAATACACATTGATTAATAACAAATTCAATGAGTTTTTCAATGCGGAGGGCAACTTTATCGGAAAGTCTGTTTTTGATTTGTTTGACCAAGCAACAGCCCAAAAGATTGACGCTGATGATCGCAAAGTAGTTAGCAGTGGTCAAATGCTAACTAACGAAGTGATTGAGATCAACAAAAAGCAGATTGAATTCCGCAAAGTGCCGATTTTCAATGAACAGGGAAGCGTAGAAATGCTATTAGGTATCGCCCAAGACGTTACAGAATTGCGAAATGCCCAACAAGTCTTTGAAACAATAGCCGAATCCAGTCCGATTCCATTAGTCATAACAAGCTTGGAAAATGGAACGATATTATACATTAATCAGCCTTTGTCGGATGTGATGCAATACACCCGAGAAGACGTGATCGGAAAACCATCACCTAACTATTATTACAAACCCGAAGTTCGGCAACAACTGTTGGAACTGATCCAAAAGCAGGGCTACATATCTAATTTTGAATGCCAGTTCGTTAAGAAAGACGGCACTGTTTTTTGGGCATACTTAAATATGCGGGTAGGTTATCTATTTGACCAACGTTGTCTAATTGGTGGCTTAATTGATATTGACCAACAGAAAAAAGCCCAAGAACTCATCCGCGCTGGTCAAACCCGATTAGCTGAAATCTTAGATATTGCGGAATTGGGCAGTTGGGAATTAGACCTCCGCAGTATGAAGATGAATTTTGATCGTCGCCATAGCGGATGGTTAGAAGGTGGAAATAAATCGGTTATCCAACCGATAACCTTAGTATTCAATGATTTTCTAAATCATTACCTTGCCAACCACGAACAAACCACATTCCAGAACCTTATCGAAGCATTGGTAAAAGGTGAAAAACTACCCCAAAATCGCATATCGTATCAGTTAACAGACAAAGCCGGCAAAGTCCATCACCTCAGCGCTAATATCAAAGGGATTCAGGATCAATTAGGTAAAACGATTCGGGTAGTAGCTACCGTGCAGGATATTACCATGCGAATGCTGTTTGAAAAAACGGTATTGGAAAGTGAAACCCGTCTGACCGATGCGGCGAATATGGCGGGACTTTCGGTTTGGGAGTTGGATTTGGCTACGAATAATTTGTATTTGGATGCACGCTACGGTAAAATTCTCAATTTACCGGACATTAAAGATACGAATTTAATGCCTGCTGATGAGTTCATAACACATCATTTAGCACCTGAAGATGCGGAATTTGTCTCCGCTAAGTTTCAGGACTTAGCGGCTTCAGTGGATGAAAGTAAAGTTTTAGAGTTTGAATATCAGGTCTTAACGACTGATAAAACTTTTCGGGACGTTTTCACGGTGGCTCGTGTGAAGCTATTGGATGGGAATCCCGTCAAAATCATCGGAACGACCCAAGATATTACCGAAGAAAAAGGTTATCAAGAAATTCTCAAACAAAGTGAGGAACAACTCAAGATCGCTCAAGCCAAAGTCAATGATGCACTTCGGATCGCCTCTTTAGCCGTTTGGGAATTGGATCTAACAACGGTACATATTACATTTGACCCATTGCATAGCCGATGGATCGGTGTAAACATTGCTGAAAACGAAACCCATACCGTACCACTATTGGAATTTGCAGGAACATTTGTTTATCCTGAAGACATACCAAAAATTCAAAGTGAGTTGGAATTTGCCATGACCCGAACAGATAATTCCGAATTACGTACCTTTGAATATCGGTTAAATAATCCTGAACTGGGATTACGTAACATGTTGGTTACAGGTTCGGTTATTGTTGAAAATGGCGTTGCCATACGCGTTTTAGGTACGACCCAAGATATTACGGAACGACGCGTTATGGAGGAACAGTTATCCACTTCACAACGCCGATTTGAAGCCATGGCGAATAACGTTCCGGGGATCATTTATCAGCTAATCATTCGTCCTGACAATTCCCGCCAATATACTTATATTAGTCCGGCTGTAAAAGTTTTAGTAGGAATTGAACCCCATGATATCATCCGCGATCACCGTGTTTTAGATGATCGAGTGTCTCCCGAAGTGAGCATTCCCGGATATGAAGATGTAAAACCATTAGCTCTGCAACAAATTCCACTCAAATTTGAAACCAAAGTAATCTTAGATGATGGTACGTTCAAGTGGGGGGAACTCAACGGTCAGTTGGAGTTATTAGACAATGATAATCTATTAGTTAATGGGGTCATCATTGATATAACTGAACGTAAAATCGCGGAAGCCGAACGAGAAGCCCGTCAATATCGTGCAGAAAAACAAGATGAAGCCATTACCCTTTTGGGTAAAAGTGAGATCATCGCATCGGGGGATGCGTCATTAGCTTTTCAACAAATAGCAGAACTCACAACTTCAGCATTAGAGGTAGCTCTATTCGGCATCTGGTTCTTTAATGAAGAAGATAACGAAACAACAGCTCAAATTATTTTTGACAGTCGAGTTTTGGAGTTTCAGTCGAATGTCGTTCGTAAAGCGGTTAACTATCCAAACTACTTCGAGGCTCTTCGTTCCGGCAATATTATTAATGTACATTATGCCAATTATGACCCAAGAACTTCCGAATTACGTGATGAAGTATGGAGTGTGCATGGGATTAATTCTATCTTAATCGTCCCTGTCCGAAAACGCGGACGACAGATCGGTTATTTAGAGGTTAATCACAGTGGTATCGCCAAAAAATTTACTGAGGATGAGGAAGCCTTTGCGTTGAGTATATCTGAAATTGTTACCTTAACGTTGGAAGCCAAAGACCGCCAGGATGCCCTTAATGCACTCAAAATCAGTAATACGACCTTTAACTCATTACAAAAGGCTGTACCCGGTATCGTTTATCAATTTAAGTTAGAAAACGGAGTACCATCGTTCCCATTCATTAGTGAAAAGGCAGAAGAAATCTTTGGGTTACCGGCGGAAGTGATTATGGATGACTATCATACTTTGAATTCTCAAATCCACCCGGATGATATGCCTTCTTTCCAAGAAGAATTACAGATTTCAATCCAAAATATGTCATTATTAAACTGGGAAGGTCGTGGTATTCGTCCTGATGGTCGGGAAATCTGGTTTCAAACTTTGGGATCAGGTGAATGGATCAATGAAAATCTATACATTGCCAACGGTTTGATCTTAGATATTACCGACCGGAAAACCATCGAAATCGAACGCGAACGTACCCAAGAACGTATCATCATCCAAGATTCCGCTATCAAAGAATTAGCCCAAAGTGAATTTATCTCAGATGGCACAATAGATGAACACTATGAAATGATTATTCAAGCAGTTGCCTCAATATTAGAGGCTTCCTATTGTTTCCTCATGTTCGCTGATGATAATTACGAATCACTTTCCGTAACACTTGCCTTTGACAATGATGTCATGGAAACGTTACATCCCGAAATGACTGTCTTGGAAAAAGATAACCCCGTGTTTTTTCATACAATTTTGCATGAACGGAGTATCGTTCTAAATGATGTAACCGAAAATGAAGACCTTTACCGAGAAGGTAGTTTCTATTTCGATCAATTTAATATAAAATCATTCTTATCGGCTTCTATTATCCGAAATGGTCGTATCTCCGGTATAATCGGTATTGAGCAACGAAATACCACTCGTTCATGGCAATTTGATGAGGTTAACTTCTTACAGGGCATTGCTGAAATCATCAGTATCTCTTTGGAATCGAAAGCCAGAAATCAAACCCTACAAGCCCTACAAGCCAAAGAAACGGAGTTAACGGAATTAAATCAACAGCTGACCGGCTTAGTGGATGCTCGAACCCAAGCCCTGAATGAACTACAAACGGCTCAACAACAGCTCGTTCAATCTGAAAAGATGGCATCGCTCGGTCAATTAGTAGCTGGGGTAGCCCATGAAATCAATACACCTATCAGTGCGGTTAAAGCCTCTACGCGTAATTTGTTCCGTACACTCCCTGTTGTACTAACGGAAGTGCCTTCATTATTACGACACCTTTCCAATGATGATGCAGATTTATTTGTTGAATTAGTCCAACAATCCGCCAATCAAAATCAAGACCTCACTACCCAAGAGGAACGGCAATACCGTATGAAAGTCAAACAAATATTAGACGATTACGACATAGATAATTCCTTTGAGTTAGCCAAAGAATTGGTTGAAGTACGGATCATTGACAATCTGGAGCGGTTTATCAGCCTATTTAACCATCCGCAATCCGGTGAGATCATTGATAAAGTCTATAAATTGGGGCAGTTCAAGAAAAATATGGAGAATATTGACCTTGCCGCTGAAAAAACTGCCCGCGTTGCTCGTGCCTTGAAAAACTATTCGCGGGTACAAACATCGGAAACTTTTACAGAAGTTTTCTTACATGAAAGCATAGATACCATCCTAACCATTTACGCGAATCAACTCAAATATGGTATTGCGGTGGAGAAAAACTTTGAGCCGATGATGAAACCCGTTCCCGTCTTCCCAGATGAAATCGGTCAAGTTTGGACGAACATTATTAATAACGCCATTCAAGCCATGAAAGGTAAAGGTAAACTAATCCTTGACATTCATACCGAAGGAGAAAATGCAGTCGTCAAAATCACTGATAATGGTCCCGGAATACCACAGGACATTATCAATCGGATATTTGAACCCTTTTTCACTACCAAACCGCAAGGTGAAGGTACGGGCTTAGGACTTGATATTTGTCGCAAAATTGTGGAGAAACATAGCGGTACTATTAAAGTGGATTCTGAACCCGGACGGACAACGTTTATAGTCAGCCTACCACTTAAACAGGAACAAGTTGCACCTGTAACTGAAAATGAAACAACATTAGCGTAAATCCTTATTTTCGATAATGAATTTTGCGTTTAATTTGCGTTGCCTTAATTTTCGCCTTATTTTTGGTATGGTATTGCAACGGGACAACTTGATCGTATGATGATACAAACGGCAGATTCGACTATTTCGGAACGCATCACCCAACCCGCAAAAATGAAGTTACACTTTATTGCTATTGGCGGCAGCGTCATGCACAACTTAGCATTGTCGTTGGCACAATCCGGTTATCGGATCAGTGGGTCTGATGACGAAATTCATAATCCTGCCCAAGATCGCTTAGCCTCCGCTGGACTACTTCCCGAAAAGTTAGGTTGGTATCCTGAAAAAATAACATCCGATTTGGATGCCGTCATCTTAGGGATGCACGCCCGAGATGATAATCCGGAACTTCGCCGAGCCAAAGAGTTAGGAATCAAAGTCTATTCCTTTCCGGAGTTTATATTAGAACACTCCCGCAACAAGCAGCGCATCGTGGTTGCCGGTAGTCATGGGAAATCTACCATCACGGCGATGATTATGCACGTATTAGGGCGGTCGGGGTACGATTTTGATTACTTGGTTGGAGCACAAGTGCAGGGCTTTGAGGTCAACGTCCGTTTATCGGAAGATGCCCCCATTATCGTGTTGGAAGGCGATGAGTATTTAGCTTCGACTTTAGACCCGCGCCCCAAATTCTTAATTTATGATCCGCACGTTGTCATCTTATCAGGTATAAGTTGGGATCATATCAACGTGTTTCCTACAGAGGAAGAGTACCACCGCCCTTTCATTGCTTTGGTACAGAACTTAACTAAAGCGGGAATGTTGATATATAATAAAGAGGATAAGATCGTTCGAGAAATTGTTCATCGTTACACGAAAGACGAGTATCACAGCCTTCATCCATATACGACTCCTATTTATCGAGTCAATCGTGAAGGCATAGCGGAAATTAAATTAGAAGGAAAACGTTTTCCTATCCAAATTATTGGTAAGCATAACGCCGCGAACATCGCCGCCGCATGGGAAGCCTGTAAACTGCTCGCCGTCTCACCCGATGAATTTATGAGTTATATTGGTGAATTTGAGGGGGCAGGAATGCGTTTACAAAAAGTTTATGAAGACCCTACTACTCTGGTTTTACGCGACTTTGCCCACGCACCCAGTAAGGTATTAGCTACGGTCAATGCCGTTTCGGAACATTACAAAGATCGAAATGTAATCGCCTGCTTGGAACTGCATACTTTCAGTAGCTTGAATAAAGATTATTTACGTCGTTATCGAAATACTCTTAAAAAGATCAAGAATAAACTGGTCTTGGTAAGCCAAAAGACGCTTCATCTCAAGAAAATGCCTACCATTTCCGCCGATGAAATCAAAAAAGCCTTTCATGATAGCGGAATCAAGTTCGTGCAGTCCAAGATTGAGATGCTGACCCACCTCAAACCGATGCTCAACAAGAAAAACGTAATCCTTTTGATGTCTTCGGGTAATTTTGAGAATTTGGATATTAAAGAAATCATCAGCTAATAAAACTAAATCAGGCTTAGGGGCTGTTTATCTATTTTCCGTATCCATGAATACTACAACGCAATCGAATCACTGGAAAACACTTCATTATGTTGCCCTTAGTGCTATGGTGATCCTCAGCTTATTTTATGGATTCATCCTTTACCAAGTATTAATGTCCGGGTGGTCATTTTTTGGAACTGGAGCGGGTGATGTGATTATTGTTGCACTTTTAACTACAATATACATTTTTATTTTTACACTATTTCATTTTTCTAAGCGGTTTCACGCGCCTTGGCTGAATATCTTTGTAATTGCCGGCACAGCCATTTATTTATATGTTGTCCCGCAACACTTAAAAGTTATTGATGCTGAAAACGACCAACGCGCCCAACAGCTTAGAGCCTATTTTCCCAAAAGCGGTGAACGAAAAGCCCCGCCTCCCAGCCCTTTTGAATAACTCCTTATTTATTCATGCGAATAACTTACCAATCTTTTATATTAGAAAACGGCTTAAAGGTCATCGTACATGAAGACCCCACCGTCAATAAAGTTGCCGTCAACATTGTATATAAAGTAGGCGCACGGGACGAACAAGAACATCGTACCGGCTTAGCGCATTTATTTGAACACTTGATGTTTTCCGGCTCAAAGAATATTCCTGATTATGACACCCACGTTCAGCGGATCGGCGGTGAATGCAACGCATTTACCAATAGTGATCTGACCAACTATTACCTCACTTGCCCTGCTAATCAGTTGGAAACGGCTTTTTGGTTGGAATCTGACCGAATGTTGGAAATTGACCTTTCACAAAAAAATGTGGATGTCCAAAAATCAGTCGTCTGTGAAGAATTCAAACAGCGTTACCTCAATCAACCGTATGGTGATGCATACCTTCACTTGCGCCCGCTTCATTATAAAAAACATCCTTACCGTTGGATGACTATCGGTATGAATTTAAGTCATATTGAAGAGGTTACATTAGTAGAATGCCAACACTTTTTCAATAGTTTTTATGCACCGAATAATGCTGTAATGTGCGTTTCTGGTGGAGTCAGCTTAGATCAAGTGAAAATCTTAGCTGAAAAGTGGTTTGGTCCCATCCCTAACCGTTTTGTTGATCGCCCAACTCGGGATACAGAACCAAAACAAACTGAAGTTCGAGCTACAACCATTCATAAGAAAGTGCCGTATTCTGCTGTATATAAAGCCTATCACATGCCTGCACGAACGGATCAAGCCTATTACGCCGCTGATATGATTACCGATATTCTTTCCAACGGCAAAAGTACCCGCCTTTTTCAAGCCTTAGTGAAAGAACAAAAGGTAACCTCACGGATTTCTGCTTTCTCGTGGGGACTTTTTGATCCGGGTATGATCTCCATTGAAGGACGAATAGCTGAAGGTGTATCTGTTACGCAATATGAAGAAGCCTTAGCTGGTGTTTTAAACCGACTGGCGGATGAAATCACGGAAACCGAGTTACAGTCCATGAAAAACAAAGTGCTATCCGCCGAAACATTTGAAAAAACAACCATATTAAGTCGTGCCATGAACTTAGCTATTTATGATTACTTAGGTGATACTGATTTAATTAACACCAATGCCGATCACTATCAACGTTTGACGTTGGATGACATCCGCCAATCCATTGCCGAATATTTACGACCGACCAACTGTTCTACTTTATATTACCTTTCAGAAACCGCCCATCCTTCCAACGCATGATGCTTAACAGAACCGTTGCCCCTACCCTACAATCCATCACATCCATTCCTTTTCCTGATTATGAGGAAGTTGTGCTGCCCGGCGGAACAAAAATCTATTTTCTTCCCTATGGATTACAACCCGTGATGGGTATTGAATTCGTCTATAATGCCGGTCAATGCCGCCCACAACAGATTGGAGTATCTCCTTTAACTGCCGAATTGTTAACAGAAGGCACGACAACCCGCAGTGCTTACCAAATAGCCCAAGAAATTGATTCTTTCGGCGCATATCTTCATGCCGAAACAAACACCGATTTTACAACGGTTTCGTTGCATACCTTAACCCAGTTCTTTAAGCCAACGTTTGAAGTATTGACAGATGTATTAAAAAATGCAACCTTTCCGCCTGATGAATACCAATCCAAATTGGAGCGTACGTTACAAAATATCAGCGTAGAAGAACAAAAAACAGGCTGGCAAGCTAAAAAACGGTTTTTGGCTGGACTTTACGGAAATGAACATCCCTATGCTTCAACGATTGGCAAAGAGGAATTGCAAAAACTGAACGTAGAACTACTAAAAAATTATTATTCAAAATATTTCCATCCGTCGCAGTGTTTTGTTATTGTAACCGGTATTTATGATCGTACAGCAGTTTTAGATAAACTATCTGCCTTTTTTGATGAAATACAGGTTTCAGCCGACACTTGGGGTATAATTCCCAACAACATTCAACCAACCGTGGGTTATCAAACATTCGATATGCCCGATAATTTACAATGTTCGATTCGAGTTGGTCATCTTGGTTTTCGTCGTAATCACCCTGACGTATATAAAATGCGAGTAACAAACACCGTTTTAGGGGGCTATTTCGGTTCGCGCTTGATGCAAAATATTCGTGAAGACAAGGGCTATACTTATGGCATTGGTTCGGCTTGGGTATCGAATAAAGAAGGAGGCTATTTCACCATCGCGGCGGATGTAGGAAAAGATTTCGCAGAAGACACATTACGCCAAATAAAAATCGAAATCAACCGCCTTAGAGCAGAGAAAGTTTCGGAAGAAGAACTGGAAGTGGTGAAAAATTATATGCTCGGCAAAATCGTAAGTGATATGGAAACGCCTTTTCAGTTAGCAGATCGACTCAAACACGCTGTAGTATTCGGATTTTCAAAAGAAGAAATGAATCATTCCTTTGAAGCCATCCAAACTACCACTGCTGATGATGTTCTCACGATGGCACAAACCTACTTTCAACCCGAACAGCTTTTAGAAGTTGTTTGTGGTAAACTTTAACTCAAATTATCTGCTATGCGTTCATTAGAAGCGATCTGGCTTATTATCGGATTAATTATGTTAGCGATGTTGATTTATGATTTGGTGCAATTTCCAACCCATACTATGTCTGACCGTTTGGTTTACATAGTCGGCTTAGGGATGGCGATTATGATGTACACCTTTCGCAGGAGACAGCGTCGCATCTTTAACGAAAAACAGCAAAAAAAATCCGGCAATAACGGTCAAGCTAACTAAGCCTTGCGGAAACGTCTTTCCATACAAGAATATACTGATGGCATCTTATCGGGAAACCGAAAATTGCTTGGTCAAGCTATTACTTTAATTGAAAGTGATTTAGCATCTGACCAGAATTTAGCTCAAGAAATTGTAGAAAAGTGTCTTCCTTACTCTGCGAATTCGTTTAGAATTGGGATTTCGGGTGCTCCGGGCTGTGGTAAAAGTACGTTTATCGAAAATTTCGGACTGCTGTTGGTTGAAAAAGGACATAAATTGGCAGTTTTGGCTGTTGATCCCTCCAGTACCATAAGTAACGGCAGTATTCTTGGGGATAAAACGCGCATGGCAGAGCTTTCAATGCACCCTAATGCGTTTATTCGTCCCTCGCCTTCAGGAACGATGTATGGAGGTATCAACCGCATGACCCGTGAAGCTATTATACTTTGTGAAGCGGCGGGTTTTGACCGCATCATCATAGAGACCGTAGGTGTTGGTCAATCGGAAGTCATCGTGGGAACAATGGTGGACTTTTTTATGGTTTTAATGTTGGCGGGAGCAGGCGACGATATTCAAGGCATCAAAAGGGGTATAATTGAGATGGCAGACGCGCTCATTTTTACCAAAACTGACGGCGATAATGCCTTGAAAGTAAAAGCGACTGCTCAAGAATTCAAACGCGCATTAGAACTATTCCCTCAAAAAGAAAATGGTTGGAAACCGGAGGTGTTAACTTGTTCCGCTTTGCTTCAGGAAGGCTTAGATGAAATTATAATTTTATCAAATTCATTTTTAGATTTTACCAAAAGTAATAAATCTTTCAAACAAAATCGCTTAAATCAACAGTTGGAATGGTTGTATCAAATGGTTGAGCAAGCGTTAAAACAACTTTTTTATCAACATCCTACGGTTAAAACTTGTATTGCGGAGGCGGTGGATAAAATAAAATCGCATGAAATAACACCCTATAAGGCTTCGCAACAACTCTTAGACGTATTTTTGCATCACTGAAACGATCATGGAAGCCACCATCTGGAACGATATTTTAGATATTTTCAAGTTTACCATTCCCGGCGTGTTGTGTTTAGGGATTGCGTACTTGATATTTAATCAAATGATCCGCCGTCAAGAAATTCAAGAGCGGGCAAAAATTCGAGAAAACGCTTTTAATACTTATCTACCACTCAAGCTAAGTGCGTATGAACGGGCAATTTTGTATCTGGAACGCATCCAACCCACAGTGATGATTCCACGATGTGATCCCCATCAAAAGACGGCACAACTGTTCATCCTTCAATTATTGATGGAAATAGAGGCGGAATATGAACATAATATTGTTCAGCAACTCTACATTTCGGAGACATCTTGGAATGTTTTACTCGGTGCAAAAAAAGAGGTGATCGGCTTAATTCGTTTAGCCGGTCAAAGCGTACGTCCGAACGCTTCTGCTTATGATTTTGCTGATGCCTTAGCTCGGGAAATAAAAGCCCGTGAAGAAGAAGGCGAATTGTTAACGTCTTTAGCTATTCGTTCGTTAAAAAGTGATATAGTACGCTTATTCGGAGTTTAATTTTTGCTTTTATTATGATTTACCCTGAAGAATTCATAAAACCATTATCAGAACATCATTTTGCTTTTCTTACGGTTGAAGAAAAAGACCACGTTTTATATATAACACTCAATCGTCCGCAAAAGAAAAATGCGATGAATCCAACGATGATGCAGGAAATATCATATGTTTATTCCTATGCTAAATTTACTGCGTCAGTTTGGGCTGTTGTATTGAAGGGAAATGGAGACATTTTTTGTGCAGGGGCAGACCTCAAAGCCTTTGCCGGACAAGCTACAGAAGCAGGAAATTCTACTATTCCGTCCTCTAACAGCGAAATTTTATTGGGTGAAATCTTCAATAAAGTTTATAAACCCTGTATCGCCGTTGTAGAAGCACCCGTTTTTGCAGGTGGATTTCTGCTAATATGCGGTTGTCATTACGTCATTGCTACGGATGATGCTACGTTTTCGTTACCTGAGGCTCGTCGAGGGATTTGGCCCATGCAAGTGATGCAAAGTTTGATGAACGTACTTCCACCTCGCCAACTGTTAGATTTGTGTATCACTTCTAAAAAATTATCTGCCAAAGAAGCCTATGATTTAGGATTAGTTACCCATTTGGTTGACAAAGAAGGTGTAGAAGTTAAATTATTGACGCTCTTAGATCAAATTAAACAAAATTCACCTTCAGCGATTCGATTGGGTTTAATGGCATATGATGAACTGAAATCTATACCTGAATCTAACCGACATGCTTACTTGAAAGGTAAACTAAACGAAATCCTTCAAACCCAAGATGCTAAAGAAGGAATAGCCGCCTTTTCGGAAAAACGAACCCCACATTGGACAGGTCAATAGATAAATTGCCGTTAATGAAAATTAAAGTAAATAACATCGTTAATTTACAGGATGCACGTTATTGTTCGGCGTTAGAAGTAGAAATGTTGAGTTTTTGCTTGGAACGAGGAAGCATGTATCGCTTATCTGATACTATGATTGCAGACATAACTGAATGGTTATCAGGTCCGAAGATTGTTCTAAATTTTGGTTCAGATGAATCCGAACTGATCAATTTTTTACCTCGAACGGCGGAAAGCGACCTCTGGCACGAATGGGTATATCAGCCTAACTTACCAATTCCCCCACGTTCTATTATGCGTGTTAATGATCCGGCATTACTGCATCCTCCCGTTTATGAAGCTACTTTAAATGATAACTGTTATTTGGAATTGGACATTGACCCGCAATATGAAAGTGATTTGCTTTTATTTATGAGTGAAATACAAGACCTAAAACAGTATATTATACTGAATATTGATAAGCATGGTAAAAATATTATGAATAAACTCCCCTACTTACCCGCAATAATCTCAATGCGCTCGTTAGTTGAATCAGACATCATGAATTTGGATTATGATATATTTGAGTCTTACTTGGATTGGGCTGAAAATCTAATGCGGGGGTCAAAGTAATAATAGAGCGAATCAGCCAATAATTGACCGATTAAGGTTGCCAAAACTGTAAGGTTAAATATAGCAATTATCGTAGGGTAATCACGAGTGGCAATCGATTCATATAAAAGCGTACCCATGCCGGGAATAGAAAAAATAGTTTCGATTAATAGCCCGCCCCCTACCAACACGGGGATACTATTCCCTAACCAATGAATTAAAGGTAAAATACCATTTCTAAAAGCATGTTTATGAAATATCTGATTCACACTTAAACCTTTTGCAAAAGCAGTTCGTGTATAATCTAATTGCATTTCATTTTCCATGTTGATCCTTGTTTGACGAGTCAGGTATGCCAAACTACCCAATGATAATGCGATCACAGGTAAAACTATATGCCAAGTACGGTTAGCTAATTTGCGCCACCAACTCCAATTTTCATCATAAAAAATGTCCTGTATGCCTCCTGACGGAAACCATGCCAGATAATCCCCTCCGCATAGAAATATTAACATTAGTGTAGCTAACCAAAACATAGGCAATGAATAAAATAATATCAAAATTGGTTCTATCAAAAGATAATTTTGTTTTACGAAGTAGATTCCTAAAGGCAGGGCTATAATGATGATAATAAATATTGAAATCGTATTTAATAGAAATGTCCATTGCCAGGCTTCAGCAATTTTCTGCATTACCGGTTTATTATCTTGATAAGAAACACCCCAATCCCCTATAAACCATCCGCTAAGCCAAACATGGTATCGATTTTTAGTACCATGCCAAAGGAACTTTGGAATAAAAGAACGATATTTTTGATTTTGCAGATGGATTTGTTGCTGTTCCAACATCAAAAAATGAACGACTTTTATACCCCTTCTTCGGATAAAAGGGTCTTCAATCAGATTGATTTGTTGTAATATTTCCGAAAATACTTTTTCATCTGTCCGCTCTAATAATTGATTAAAACTTGCTAAAATACCACTGTATTGCTTTATAGTGTCAGACTGAAAAGTGTTTATAATTGTTTTGATTCGATTACGATACTGTTCAATGAGTTCGGTATTACCATTTTCCATACACATCCGTTCAAAACAAGCCTGCTCTTTCGGCGAAATGATCTTATGTAAGGTATCAGGTACAGAAGAAGGTAAAATACTAAAATAAAATATTGGCAAATCCAAGCCCATCGAAGCACGAATCCGTTGATATTCCTTGATGTTTATTCCTTGATGAGTTTGCAGTTCAATATTACTTGTACCTTTGCCCATACGATATAAAACGGGATCACCCGGAGCAGAAATCATTAATGCAAACCCAATGAGTGTCAATAGCATGAATGAAACTATTAACCATAACAATCTTTTAATGCAATATTTAATCATTTATTTCAGTAGATTGTAAAGCTCTAAGGATGAAACACCAAAGAGCTTTACAATCAGAAATCAGCTTACTCAATAACAAGTTTCATCGATTTGATACGCTCACCCGTCAGCAAATGTAACAAATATATACCTGTCGTTGCATTTGGAATTGAAATATGATTTTCTTGAGCGTTGATATTTCTTTCCAAGACGATTCTGCCTGTTATATCAGTGATAATCAGGGTAGCGTTCGTATTTTCACTCATCTGAAGGGTGAAAATACCCTTAGAAGGATTCGGGAAAACACTGATTGAATTGGTATTTTGAGTCAAAATCTCATCTTCGAGACGCATTCCCGAATTGAAATTCCGAATTGGAGACCATGTTGACCACGTTTGTTGTCCAGCACAGCGAACCCGTACTTGTACTTGGTAAGCAATATTTGGCGTTAATCCGGCTGTGAAATCGTTTGTATTTACGTTTATTGGTGTACCCCAAACTAAGTCCGTGAGTTGTTTGAACCGTATTTGATAGGTAACATTATTACCTCCGGGAGCTACTACATTCCACATTACTTTTACATTTCCGCCACCTAAATTACTGATACTTGTGATTGTAGGAGCTGAAACTGCGAGGGAAATAGTAACCGTTTGCTTAGCTGTACAGTTATTAGCATCAATCACATTAATCGTATAAGTCCCTGAAGCAACGCCTGTAAATATTCCGGGTGATGTTTGTGTACCACTATTAGGAATAATGAAGTAACGATAAGCCGGTGTTCCGCCTGAAGCTAATGCTGAAATCATACCCGTACCCGTACACTGCATTCCTCCCCAAGCCGTCAAAGTGAAACCTGCTGAAACAGAAATACTGGCAGTTGTAACTTCAGGACACCCCAAAGTCGTTAATACTGCCCTAAATTGAGTCGGAACTGTTATATTATAGTTATAACTTGCTAAAGTATGATTGATAGCAGTCCAGTTAACGCCGTCTAAAGAACTTTCCCATCGAACGATAGTTCCTGAATGACCACTCATCGTTATCGTTCCGGTATTAGTTCCACAAGACGTTCCAGAAGCCGATGAGGTCAACGTACCGGGTTTTGCACCTTGAGTTACTTGAATTTCTATTTGATTGGTATATCGAACAGAGCATCCGGGAAAGTTGACTGCTACTCTGAATCGAGTAGTGCGTGTCAACACACCAAAATCATGGGAAGTCGTTTGATTATTGATGGTTGTTACGGTTTGGAAGTTATCAACCGAAGATTCCCAACGAAGAATATCACCAAAAGTACCTGCCAGCGTTAACATATTACCACTATTTCCGTTACAAATTGTTTGCGAGGCGGATAAAGTACCCGCAAAAGGTTGTGGGCTAACAGTAATTGTTATCGCATTTGAATAAGCGGAACCGCAACCCGGGCTATTCACCAAGACCCGATATTGAGTAGTAAAATTAACAACTCCCGGATCATAGGTTGGGGTAGTAACATTAATCGGTGTAACAGTAGCGAAATTATCGATAGAGGATTCCCATTGTAAAATGTCCCCCGCATAATCTTCCAACGTTAGCGTCGAGGCTGATTCACTGGAACAAATAGACTGGTCATCAACCAGAGTTCCGCCATCAGGTAAAGGGTTTACATTGATAATTGCAATATCTGAAAATAAAGTAGCGCAATTACCACTCCTTACTACGGCACGATACTTCGTAGTAATCCCAAGATTTTCAACTTGTAAGGTTGTTTGAGTTGAAGCAATCGTATTGACTGTAACGAAATTATTAGTTGAAGATTCCCAACGAAGTACGCTACCCGTCTGACCAAATAAAGTTAGATTAGTAAAGTTTTCTTCACCGCAAACCGTTGTAGTAAACGGATTTACGAATCCGGGTTGGGTATTGGGAATAACCGTAATTGTAACGGGATTGGAAACAACTAAACAAGGACCGTTTTGAATATAGGCTCGGTAAGATGTAGTCTGGGTTAAGCCTATATAGTTAAAATTCGCATTAGGCGGATTTTGAGGGTAGTAGGTAAAATTATTAGTAAAATTATCAGTAGAGGTTTCCCAGCCAATAACTTGTCCAACAAAATTTGTCAAACGAACTGTTCCTGCATTGTTTCCTGCACACACCGTTTGCGGGGTAGAAATTATACCTTGAGTAGGATTAGCAAAAATCTGAACTTGATACGTTTGGGTTGCTAAACAAGCAAAACCTGAAGCAGTAGCACGAATGGTATAAGTACCGGGCGGAACAGCTTCCCAATTAGCGATGATGAAATCTCCTACCATTCCAAATGGCAAACTGGTATTCGGTGGGAAACCCGTCCAATTATATGTAATACCGGAAACTGAATTATTAATTGCATAAACATAAAGGCTTATATCGCCTTGACACACTTGATTCGTACCAAAAATATTCAAAGGTTGTACATTCATACTGATACGAAAATCATCAATACCGAATCCGGCATCGCCTCCTGTATTATCAATATCCGTCCATCGAATCCAAAACGTTTGTCCAGAATTGATCGCTTGTGGAGCAGGAATATCCACAGTTCCGGTAATTACTTGACGATTTTGAGCTAAATTTCCATTCAACGCTACGCCGTTGTTGCCACCATTTTGAATAAAATCTAAGTTGGTTGCAGGTATCCAAGTCCCCGTAGTTAAACTGGTTGCATCCAAACTATACTCAAAAGCTATGGTATTGGTGTTAGCACATCCACGCCACGATTCACCTGTGTATCGAATATTCAAGCGGTTTACTGCCGCAGCGGAGGCATTACGAAACTGCGCACCATATTGAATCGTTGCATTAGAGGCATTAGCGAATGAACCTAAAGCCCGGTCGGTTGCACCGTCAGTCCCATAGCTGTAAATAGCCCCCGCATTACAAGAGCCGTTATCTACGACATAACGATTGACTTGTTGGTTGATGTACCAACTCGGGATCGTCGTATTATCTGTCCAAGCAAAGTAAGTATTACAGCGATTGGTAACCGAAGGGTTACGCGGAAGTGTGTTAAAATTTTGGTTATAATTGACTCCGCACCCGGATAAATTAATCTGCGCTTGAACTATTGAAAAACAAGCACCTATTAATAACAAAAAGAGTAACAAACGTTTCATAAAAAAAGGGCTTACCGATTGATAAACTGGTAGCGGTGGTAAATTTACGGCTTAGCAGGGAAAGATATAATTTATTTCGGCAAAAAAACAAAAGCTACCGGCAAAATATACCGGTAGCTTTTAATATTATCTTTACCAGAAGTGATGCTATTCGACCACCACTTTTATTACTTTATCCTCATCACCGACTTTTAGACGAAGCAAGTATACCCCGGAAGTCAGATTTTGAGACTCAATCATCCACTCATTCGATCCTGTAACAGCTGAAGTTTGACGACCATAGACTTCACGTCCTAAAGCATCAACCAGCACTATATTTACAGAAACTTCATTTGTAGATTCATAGCGAACTGTAAATTGACCTTTGTTCGGGTTAGGATACACCTCCATATTGGGTGCATCTAACTCCGTTATTTCACCGACACGATTCGCTAAAGTACGGAAACTCAACGATACCGAGAAGGCGGAACGACGGTCAAAGTTATTTAACGCCGTAGTACAGTTACTACAGTTGGTTCTAATGCGAACGCCGTAGTTTGTATTTGGTGCTAAATTGTTAATCAAATATGTGTTAGTAGGATCGCAAACGATGTCCTGTGTCCAGAAGTTCGGATTCTGCGTAATGGGTCCATAACTGACGATGTAACCAATAGCACCTATCACGCGATTCCAGTGGATTCGAGTAGTCGTTTGGGTAACCGTACCGACGTAGAAACCACCCGGAACAGGAACAGGGTCAATCGAACAATCACCCGAGCTTATTGTCGTAAACTGCGTTACATTACCGTTTGAGAAAGCAGACAACGGACACGTACCACAACATTGGTATGCCAATGAAATTTCATACGTCGTATTGTTCTGTAATCCAGACAAAGTAATATTGGTTGCCGTGATGTTGGAAATCGTAGTCCACGTTTGCGAACCCAAAATCCGATAACGGAATGTGTAAATAATACCGACTCCCGGTGGAACAGCGGGCCAAGAGACCACAGCACTGCTGGTGGTAATATTCATCACACTGCCGATTGATGGAGCGGAAGGCGTATTACCGACGTTTACAGTCGTAGAACGTGAGCATCCCGCACCATCAAACACCGTAATTGTGTATGTACCCGGATTCACCGGACTGAAGATACCGTTATTATTTTCAGGTAAAATGTTCGGCGAAATGGTGTAAGTGTAGCTACCTACCCCACCCGTTGCCGTAGCTTGAATTGTTCCTGAGCCTGTACAACCGATAGTTACATTCGTTGTAATCTGGATATTACTACCCAAGGTTACGGCTACACTGTTGGATACTGCTACTGGGCAACTACCATTCTGAACAACAGCACGATAGAGCGTATTCTGTGAAACATTATTGAACGTCAAGGTAGGCGTGTTATTATTGATCGGAGACCAACTATTACCACCGTCCACAGAAGATTCCCAACGAAGGATCGTTCCTTGATGCCCCGTTAAGTTTAGATTACCACTGTTATTACCGGCACAAATTGTACCGCCACCGCTAACTGTCCCTGCCACACTCGGAGGATTCAGCGACACAATAGCCGTATTAGAGAATGCAGATGGACAGTTACCGTTCTGAACCAACACACGATAGAACGTGGTTTGGGATATTGAATAGGTTAACGAAGAACTATTGTTATTTATCGGGCTGAAGTTAATGCCGTCATTAGACGATTCCCAACGAACGATAGTTCCGGAATGACCTGTCAAATTCAGCGTACCGCTTGCAAACGTACCGCAAATCGTCTGCGCACCCGTAAGTGTGCCACCATTCGTATTGAATGAAACGGTTACATTTGCTAAGGTAGAGAACGTCTGACTGCCGCATTGGTTATTAGCAACAACGGCACGATAGAAGGTTGTCTGTACTAAGTTCGTGTACGATAAATTCGGCGTGTTGTTATTAATAGGACTGAAGTTAACACCATCCGTCGAAGATTCCCAGCGAAGGATCGTTCCGACAAAGTTAGTTAACGTTATCGTACCGTTATTATTTCCGGCACAGACAGTTGTTGAACCATTTGCCACACCGCCCGCATTATTCGGTAAGATGGTGATCTGAACCTCATTCGAGAAGACTACACCGCACGAACCGCTTTGAACCGCAACCCGATAACGAGTATTAAAATTAAGGTTGGTGTACGTTTGGCTATTACCCGTGTTATTAATCGTTTGCCAAGTGATGCCATTATCGGTAGAGAATTCCCAACGCAAGATTATACCTACATTACCCGTGAGCGTTAACGTACCGTTGTTATTACCCGGACAAACCGTTGCCGGGCTTGTTAACGTACCGCCATTTGAATTATTTGTAACGGTAATGGCAACCGCATTAGTTCTAACTTGCCCGCATACACCATTTTGAACAACTGCTCGGAAGAAGGTAGTTTGATTCAAATTGGTGTACGACTGAGAGGTTGCTGTATTACCATTTGCGGTAAAAGTGAAACCATCAGTTGAAGTTTCCCATGTAACCACGTTGCCAACGTTGCCCGTCAGCGTTAATACACCATTATTATTTCCGGCACAAACTGTTGCAGGACTATTTACCGTTCCAGCCACTGATTGCCCCGTAACTGTAATCGTTCCTACGGAAGAGGCATTATTTCCGCAAGGATTTTGAATGATCGCACGGAAATAAGTTGTTACCGTTAAGTTAGAGTAAAACTGAGTATTGGTGTTATTAACCAAGTTAGACCAATTCAGACCGTCAACTGATTGCTCCCAACGGAGAACTGTTCCCGAATGACCGGAAAGCGTTAACGTACCACCATTATTACCTGAACAAACAGTTACATCTCCAGTAACCGTACCAGCATTCGCTGGATCAACCACCGTAATCAATACTTGATTAGTAAAGACTTCGGGACAACCCGCTTGCTGAATTACAGCGCGGAACAACGTATTTTGATTCAAATTAGAATAAGTTTGAACGTTGGTAAAGTTACCAATCCCCTGCCAGATTACTCCATTATCGAAGGAGAATTCCCAACGAACCACAGGCGCATTATTACCCGAAAGGATGATATTACCACTATTTAATCCGTTACAAACCGTAGCATTTCCGGTTATTGTACCCGCCTGAGTGTTACCTAATACAGTAATTTGCACAATATCCGCTGATGCAGCACAAGGCGCATTGGCTATCTGATATTGGAAGACATAATTACCCGGCACGGTCATACCATTGACGTTAGCTAAATTGCCGGCTTGGGTGATGGTAACGTTACTTCCGGGTTGAGCGAATTGAACCGTCCATGTAGGCGTACCGTTTGCGGGTACATTACCCGTTAAGGCTACGCTGGAAGAGCAAATCGTTTGATCCAAGCCGGCATCAGCTACGGAAGGGGCTGGTACTACCGTGATTCTTACCGGAGCAGAAGTTACATTATTACAACCAGCCGCCGATACTACTGCACGATACCAAGTGGTTCTCGTTAAATTGAAGAACGTTAATTGCGGGTTCGGATTCAGGATTGTTATCGTCGTGGAAGAGAAATTATCTTCAGACGATTCCCATTGAACCACGTTCCCAACTTGTCCCGTTAACGTTAAAGTAGCTGTGTTTGCTGTTTCACAAACGGTCATCGGCATGGTGATCGTTCCTGCCACCGGAGTCGCACTCACTTGTACTGATAAGTCGGCAGTTGATAATGCACAAGGAGCATTATTGATCGAATAGCGGAATGTGTAAGTACCCCCTACGTTCATGTTAGTAACCGTAACAGATGCTCCGTTTTGAGTTAATGTCGGAGTAGTAGGTCCCGAAATGAACTGCCATAAAGGTGTACCTGTAACCGGTTGGTTACCATTCAAAGTAATGGTATTCGTCCCACAAATAACTTGGTTAGCACCGGCATTGGCTACCTCTGCTTGGCGAACCGTGATCTGTACCGGATTAGAATAAGCTACGGGACAAACTACATTATTTTGCACTACGGCACGATACCAAGTCGTTTGAGTCAAATTGGAATATGGCTGAGACGGCGTAGTGTTACCGATCGCAGTCCACGTTACACCGTTATCAATCGAAAATTCCCAACCTAAAATAGTTCCTGTAAAGCCCGTTAAGGTTACTGTACCGCTATTCGTTCCGGCACAAACAGTTGCCGCTCCCGAAGCATTACCTGCGTTAGAAGGCGTATTTACGGTAACAGAAACCAAATCTTGCGTAGAACCGCAGAGACCATTGTTAATGTTCCAGCGGAAGAGATAAACACCCTGAGTGGTCATATTGGTAACCACTAAGGTATTGTTTACTTGCGCTAAGGTTGGCGAAAGAGGTCCTGCCACAAAAGACCATGTACCCGTACCACTTTGGGAATATTACCAACTAATGTGGTATTATTCGCACAAATTGTTTGGTCAGGTCCGGCATCCGCCACCGTCGTTGGAGGCGTTACAGTAATACATTGAATATTGGATGTAGCTTCAGGACAACCACCATCTTTCACAACCGCACGGTAACAAGTGGTTTGCATTAAGTTGCTATAAGGTTGCGAAGCGGTCGTATTGTTGATAATATTAACGGTCAAGAATCCATCCGTAGAAGATTCCCAGCGCACGATAGAGCCGTTATAGCCTGTAACCGTTAATGTACCATTATTCACACCGGCACAAGCCGTATTTGCTCCCGTCAATACTCCGCCAACCGAGCCTTGATTAACCGTAATGGAAACATCAGACGAAGATGGTGTACATGGCGGATTAGAAATCGTCCAACGGAAAACATACACACCCGGCGTTAACATATTAGAAACGGTAGCCGTAGTATTATTTACACTTAGGTTAGGTAACGGCGGTGGACCTGATACAAATGACCACGTACCCGTACCGATTATTGGAATATTACCTGTTAAGATTGCCGTAGAACCGCAAACGGTTTGATTGTTTCCGGCATTAGCAATCGTGGGCGGATCGTTTCTCGTAATCGTTACAATAGAGGAGGACGAAGGACAGCCGTTATTGGCACTGATCGTCCATGCAAATTGGTAAGAACCCGGTAAGCTCATTCCGTTGATCGAACCGAATACGCCGATGGTAGCTATAGATGCTGTTGCCGGACCTGTTACAAATGACCAAGTACCTGTTGTTCCGGGAGGCGGAGTATTACCCATTACCAAGGCAAACTGCGTATTACAAACCGTTTGGTTGGCTCCTGCAAATGCCGGGAACGTAACTCCGCTTTGGCGATTAACGGTTACATCCACAAATGAAACTTGGTTACAAGGCGGATTTGTTACCGTCCAACGGAACACATAAGCCCCGTTAACGCTCATACCCGTTACATTACCATTGTTACCTGCAGTCGTAACTGTCGCTACAACAGGCCCACCTATAAACGTCCAAGTACCTGTACCAAAAACCGGAGGATTAGCTACCAAAGTTGTTGTATTCACATCACAAACCGTTATGTTGGTATTAGCAACCATAGCCGGTGAAGGTGCTTGTAAAATAGTAACCACCACATCATCCATCGATGACGGACAAGGAGCTTGATTAATGGTGTAACGGAAAACATACGTTCCCGGTACATTCATACCGGTTACGTTATAATTAACGCCTGTTTGATTCAAGGTTGGAATTACCGGTCCCGAAACAAACGACCATACAGAAGTATTCGGTGTCGGATCATTACCCGTTAATACAATTGTAGATGTACACTGGGTAACGTCAACTCCGGCATTTGCCACCAAAGCATCCGGTAAACGTGTGATAACAACGTCCGCAGAGGTAGAAGGACATGGCGCATTATTAACCGTCCAACGGAAGGTATAACTTCCGACTGCCGTCATGCCAGAGATATTAGCAACTGTTCCTGTTTGACTCAATCCAACAAAGCCCATCGGTCCTGAAACATAAGACCATACGCCCTGACCATTAGGAGGTGCTACTGCGGTTAACGTAGTTGTAGAACCGCAAACCGTAAGAGCCGTTGGTCCGGGATTAGCCGGTGGAGTTGTATTTTGGACAGTAATAGTTACTACATTGGAGTTGGCTGGCGTACAAGAACCGCCTTGCACTACCGCACGGTAAGAAGTCGTTTGCGTTAAATTAAGATAATTCAGCGTATTAGTCGTAATCGAAATATTCGTAACTGTAACGAAGTTATCGGCTGAAGACTCCCAACGTAGGATATTACCATTTTGACCGCTCAAAGTAAGTGTACCCGTATTGCTACCCGAACATACTACTGCATTAGCAGACAAAGTACCGGGCATAGAAGACGATACACGCGTAACAACCACATCATCGATCGAAGGCGGGCAAGGCGTATTTGTAATCGTCCAACGGAAGGTATATGAACCATCAACCGTCATTCCCGTTACGGTACCAAGTGTCCCGTTTGTAGAAACAGACGCATTGGCACCATTCGGTTGAGAAACAAGCGTCCAACTACCCATGCCGAACAAAGGCGTATTCCCAACCAATGTCGTGCCTGTTATATTACCACAGAAATTCTGATCAGGTCCGGCATTGGATACGGTCGGTGGTTGGCTAATGTTGATCGTTACGATATTGGAATTCGATTCAGGACAAGAAGCATTTTGAACTACTACTCGATATTGGGTAGGAGTCGATACGTTGGTGTAAGGTAAGGAAGTTGTATTAATAAATATCGGTGTCCAACTAAATCCGTTATCCGTCGAAGTTTCCCAACGAACAACGTTTCCAACTTGTCCCGTTACAAATAACGTTCCACTGTTATTTCCCGAACAAACGGTAGCATTAGCGGATAATAGTCCACCAGCCGAAGCCGGTAATACGATAATATCTACATCATCAGTAGAATTATTGCAAGGTGGGCTGGAAACCGTCCAACGGAAGGTGTAAATACCCGGGGTATTGACGTTGAATACTCGTAATTCGTTGTTATTAGTAATAAAGAAAGGCTGTCCGGGAAGTCCTACATAAGACCATGTACCCGTCATACCATTCGGTACTGGATTCGCTGTTACAGTCGTCGAACTAAATCCACCGCAGAATGTCTGGTCGTTACCTGCATTAGCAGTAACCGGTAATGGAGCAACCGTAATCGTTACCGGATTGGAGTAAGCAACAGGACACGTACCACTACTAATAACCGCACGGAATTGCGTCGTTTGTAATAAGTTAGTAAAGAGTTGCGAGGTAGTATTATTGGCAATATTGGTAATCGTCGTGAAATTATCAGTCGAACTTTCCCAACGGGTAATCGTTCCAGAATGCCCGGTAAGGTTAACCGTACCACTATTTGTTCCCGAGCAAACCGTTTGGTTAGCAGTTACCGTACCACCAATTCCCGGAATAGACACATTAATACATACATCATCCGTAGACGGAGGGCATGGTGCATTTGTAATTGACCAACGGAAACAGTAAGTACCCGCCATCGTCATATTACTGATTGATGCGTTATTACCATTGAACGATGTATTCGGAGTCATTGGTCCTGATACAAAAGACCATGTTCCCGTTCCTATTTGAGGCTGATTACCAATCAGTGAAACGGGTCCTGTACCGCAAATCGTTTGGTCAATACCTGCATTAGCTATGGTAGGAAGGGGTTTTACTTCGACAATAACCGGTGCAGAAACAGCGGGACAGCTTCCCGTTAAACGGTTGACGCGCCATTCAAATACATAAATACCGGGTTGCGTTAAATTACTAACATTTCCTACCAAACCAAAAGTTGTAACGATAACACCAGGTTCTGGTCCAGAAACATATACCCATGTGCCGGTCGAACGAGGAGGTAACGGTGTTTGCGCTGTTAAAGTTGTTGTCGTTACGTTATTACAAAGCATTTGAAATGGTCCCGGGTTTATATTACCAGTAATGCGTTCTTCACGATTGACAACAACATCCACACTACTAGTTTGGGGACAGGGTGGATTAGTAACCGTCCAACGGAATACATATGCACCCGGTTGGGTCATACCAGTGATATTTCCGTTTGTTCCTTGAGTAAAGATTACCGGATTCGATCCACCCGGAGCAGAAACCAACGACCATGTACCAGTACCAACAGTAGGTTGAATGGCTCGAATCGTTGTCGCTGTTATATCACAAATATCATAGGTTAAAGGATTAGCTTGCGCTAAGGAAGGAGGAGCTACTACCGTTACGATAACATCATCCGTCGTAGGAGTACAAGGCGGATTAGTAATCGTATAGCGGAAGATGTAGTTGCCCGGTGTATTCATTCCCGTTACATTAGCCAAATTACCTATCGGTACTACTGCAGGAACGGTTGGACCAGTTACAAAACTCCATGTACCTACTCCAACGATAGGAGGATTGTTGCCCTGTAAAGTTACAAAGTTATCACATGTGGTTACATCCAAGCCTGCATTGGCTTGAGTGGGGTTGGTAACCCGCTCCACAATAATGTCATCCATTAAAGGCGTACAGTTACCGCTTGAAATGGTATATCGGAAGATATAAAACCCGGGTTGCGTTAATCCATTTACTAACCCAATGTTGGGATTAATGTTCGTTAACGACGGTATCACCGGACCTCCCACAAACGACCAAGTCGCTGTACCCGATACCGGAATATTTCCAATTAAGTTAGCAAGATTAGAACAAACTTGAAAATCGTTACCTGCATTAGGGATAGTCAAATCAGGTGAACGGGTAACCGTTACATCTACGCTGGAAGGTTGACAAGGAGGATTCGTTAACGTCCAACGGAAACGATAAACGCCCTGAACCGACATTCCGGTTATATTACCATTACCACCAATCGTAGTAATTGTTGCAATAGTTGGACCTGAAATAAACGTCCAGTTGCCTGTTACACCCGGAGGTAGGTTACCGGAAACCGTAGCATTATCCGAGCAAACCGTTTGTGTAGGCGGAGTAGCCGTAGCAGTTACATTACCGACTACTGTAATAACCACCGCATTGGAATTAACAATAGGGCAATTTGCTCTACCAACTACTGCACGGAAACAGGTCGTTTGCGTTAAGTTGATATACGTTAAAGTAGGTTGCGTGTTTTGTATCGCAGAAAATGTAATGCAGTCAGTTGAACGTTCCCAACGTAGGATATTACCATCGTAGCCCGTCAGGTTGATATTACCACTGGCATTTTGGCAAACCGTTTGCGGAGTACCTGCTGTTCCAGCAATCACGCCTAAATATTGAACTGTTACGTAAGCCGTAGACGCAGGACAAACACCACCTCCAACGGTATAACTAAAGGTATAAGGTTGATTCGGAATAGTCATACCACTAACAACACCTGTATTGGGGTCAACGGTAGCACCTCCCGGACAGCTTACACATGCAAACGTTCCGCCCAACGGATTTACACCCGAAATCACATAACTGTTATTACAGGTATTTTGGATGGCCGGAGAGATCGTCGCCGTTAAGTTCGTGGCAACCGTAACAGCAATAGTAGCAGGTGTTCCACTTCCACACTGATTGGTTGGCGTAACTGTTAAAATATAGTTACCAACCGCAGTCCACTGAACAGTTACCGAACTTCCCGAAGGAGATAATATAGGTCCAGCCGGTGAAACCGTCCATGTGTAAGTAGTATTCGGTTCAGGATTGGTAACGTTGTAAACTTCAGCACTATTTATACAAACCAAAGCATTACCATTAATGATGGGTTGAACAGGAACTGCGATAACTGTTACATCTAAGGTTTGAGGCGTACCGTTACCACAACTGTTGGATGGAGTAATATCAATCGTGTAAGTACCGGGTGCTGTATTGCCCCAGTTAATTCGTGCAGTATTGGTATTTTGTCCAGATACATAAGTTGCTCCCGGAGGTAATATGCCCCAAGCATAAGATACACCTGTTACAACCGGAACGGTATAATTCTGAATGGAATTTTGGCAAACGATCGTTAAACCGCTAATCGGTTGAGGTTGAGCGGGTACATCACGCGGATTAATCGTGATACTTCTGGGTAAACTGCTACCACATTGATTGTTTGCTACTACTGTAATGACACAAGGACCGGAAGTAGTTGGCGTATAACTGATTGTATTCGTTGTACTACCATTATTTGTCCAACCACAGGTATTCGTCCACGTGTAATCCGTTGCTAAAGGATCATTAACCACCGAATATGTACCAGCCTGATTCATACAAATATTGGCAGGAGTAGTAATAACACTCGGCTGAGGACGAATATCAATTAAATCAACAGTAATGAAATTAGGCGGGCTTTGACCACAACTGTTTTGAGCTACAACTTGGAGTTGATACGTTCCAACGGGAGCAATACCCCAGTTGACTGTAATTTGATTCGTTCCAAAACCACTCGAAATAAACGCCCCTCCGGGAATACCCGTCCAAACGTAATTAGTAACGGTGGGATCAGCTGTTACAGAGTAACTGGCACTGCTTCTAACACAAACCGGTGTAGGTCCGGTAGGATTTTGAGGTTGACCGGGAGGCGGATTCTGAACGGTAACACTAATATTCAATGGCGCGCTTACGCAACCATTAGCCGTAGTAGTTACGGTGATCGTATAATTACCTGCCGGAGTAGGTACTCCACCTGATGTCCAATCTATCGTAATTTGATTAGAGCCTTGGCCTGTTATCAATGTAGCCTGTGCAGGAACAGTCCAAGTATAGGTATTACCCGGGGTATTCAGTACCGAATAAACAGCACCACGTTGGTCAGGACAAACAGGGGTTGTATTAGTCAAAACAACAGGTGTTGCGGGAGTCGGGTTCACAATTATAGTGGTGGTAGCCGTACCCGTACAACCATTTGCGTCTGCTCCCGTAACCGTATAAGTAGTTGTAATGGACGGATTAGCCGTTGGGTTGGGAATGTTAGTCGCACTTAAACCCGTCGCAGGTGTCCAAGTATAATTAAGCGCACCGTTTGCCGTTAAAGCTATCGGCGGATCTATTGAACATTTAGTTGCTGAAATCGGATTAACAGTTACGGTTGGGTTATTGTTAACTGTTACTGTTACTGTAGCAGTTGATTGGCAACCGGAAATATCTGTACCTGTAACTATATAAGTAGTTGTTAACGCAGGATTCGCCGTTGGATTAGGAATATTTGTATTACTCAATCCGGTTGCGGGAGTCCAAGAATAAACCGTTGCCCCTGACGCTGTTAATTGGGACGGAGCATCATTCAAGCAACGCGTAACAGCATTGGGGTTAATAGTTACGTTTGGTGTTGGATTCACTGTAACCGTTATCGTAGCACTACCCGTACAACCATTAACCGCTGTACCTGTTACCGTATAGGTCGTCGTTGTTCCCGGGTTAGCTGTTGGATTGGCGATGTTGGGATTACTCAAACCTGTAGCCGGACTCCATACATAGGTGTTACCTCCACCTGCAGTTAACGGACTGGGTGGATCGGAAGTACATCTCGTAACCGAAATCGGATTGATTGTTATAGTTGGATTGGTATTAACCGTTAGAGTAATGGTAGCTGTATTCGTACAACCATTAGAAGTTCCCGTAACGGTATAGGTCGTTGTTGATCCGGGGTTCGCCGTAGGGTTCGCAATGTTGGGATTACTCAACCCTGTTACAGGATTCCATGAGTAGGTTGTTGCACCATTTGCCGTTAACTGTATCGGCGGATCAGCAGTACACTTGGTTAGAGGGCCTGCGGGGTTTATAGTTACCGTTGGTCGGGGATTGACTGTGTAAGGAACTGAAACCGTTGTTGTACAATTAGCACAGGGATCAATCGCTAAAAGTTCATAGGTACTGTTACCGGTTGGAGGTGCAGGATCAGTAGTATTCGTTACATTTTGCGCAATAAATCCGTTAGTTGTGTTTCTAATCACCAATTGCGCATTGCCCTGAGGTTGGAAACACCGGGCTTCAGTCGCATTCCAGAAATCCTGGTTACGCCCCGGTACATCAGTTGCATTCGCACCGGTAGCATCTTCTACACCTTGCGTTACCGGCCAAAAACCGAAAGGAAAACTACGAATATCTGTATGAATTTCAATTTTATTAGACCCTTCATACAACATGATTTGCATCCTATCAGAGAAGCCTCCCCCACTGATAAAATACTCAAATTGAGGATATTCGACTACCAAGATACGATTAGGTGCCGCTCCTACAACACCATAATAAATGTCATCCGCGTGATCTAATACAGACCAACAGCCGGCAATCACATTATTAAGTGGATTGGGATCAGGAATAAACTGTCCGCCACAGCAAGCAGACGTAAATTGATCGTTTCCTAAATAAATTAAACCATCGCTACTAACCACAAAGGTAGTATAATCTTGGCAATAAAACCGAAAGGTAAAACCAATGGGTATCTCTCGGGATTCCTCAACAAAAGGACGATAGCCAAAAACTGGGTTCGCCGGACGGGCACGAAAAGCCAATGGTATTAGGCTCTGGGTGTACTGGGTACAGCTGGGGTTATAACCATTAACCGTCAATGTAACGGGCGAAGTCGGCGGTGTACACTGCGGACTTGCGGGTGCAACAGTTAACGTTACCGGATAAGGTGGATTACATACCTGTCCCCAAACCTTCCCCAAACCAAAGCTCAAAAGTAGTACGAATGGTACTAAGATTGCTTTGTAAATTAGATTCATACACAATATATTTAAGTATTAATAATTAAAGTCAACATTTTTGCCATCACTGCAAAAGTAATACATACGAATTAGGCATCCAAATAAAAACCGTTAATAGTTTTGCCGGTATTGCTACATTTAACATGATCGAATTAGTTATAAATTTACTGATTGTGCTAATTGAAAAATACACTGCTTGAAACCGTGTATTTGATCCATTCCGGGTAAAAACACGTCCCAATAGGGTTGAAAACCCAAGGGCAAAGGTTACTTTTGAGAAAAAATACCCTCATTTTGTTCGTTTCGGGTCTCAATTAGTACAATAGGTATAAATTTATTCATAATCAAGAAACTACTATGATAACCGAAGGTGCCAGTGTAATCATTTCATCTTGATTCTGTTGGCATTACGCCCAATAGATTTTTAAAGTCATAAATCAATATTTTGAGATCATGCACGTAGTGCCATTTTTTCTATCATGTTGAATGAAGCACTTCCTAAAGGCTTAGCGCGGGTAAAGGAAGGCAAAGGATTCATTAGACCTTTTGCGAAATGAGTTCTAATTAAACCAAATGGATTTTAATTTTGTGGATGCTAGCCCAAGATTTATCCCAATATAGTGATACTCGTTTCCGCAGGTTAACGGATGTTAGACGAAATGTTTTTAGGTTTATGTTGACGACCATAACACGCTACGAAAGCGAATTTCGCGCTGTCAGCGGGCGGAAATCAGCTGATAATCACGCTTTTTTTATTGGAAACATTACAGTAGCTGAGCATGTCTCCAATTTAGTTGAAATTATCCACAGTGGGGTGCTGTGGACTAACTTTGTAAAAAGAACAAACACCCCATGGGACAAACGAAAAAAGGCACTCGATCGGTTCTATCGGAACTGGATTTCAGCAATTTTGATCTGATGCTGTTGATTGTGCATCGGCATACGGAATTAATGTTGCTCTTGGCGCAGGAAATCATGTCGCGTAATGCCTGTGAGTTAGCGGGCGAAAAGTATGATCGACATTCGGGTTCGGATTACCAGCGACACGGGTACAATCCGACGCATATTAAGGTTGGTCAAGAAAAAATGAAGACGGAAGTTCCGCGCTTGCGCCACAAGACGACGGGCGAAACGATGAATGTACCGATCTTGGAACAATTGCAAAACATCCCCGCTCCCGACGATGATTTACTGAAACAAATGATGGCGGGTATTTCCATGCGCGATTATGAGGGGGTCGTGGGGCATTTGACCGACAGTTTTGGGACGAGTAAATCCAGCCTATCGCGGGCATTTATCGAGCAATCGACCGCTGCTTTGGAAGCCTTTGAAAGGCGTTTATTCGATGATACGTATGTGGCGATGTTCGTGGACGGCAAGTATCTGGCGGGGAGTCAAATCCTGATTGCGGTGGGCCTAACCACCGACGGACAGAAGAAAATTCTGGGATTCCGAGAAAGTAAGAGCGAACATTCGGAAATTATCGCCGAATTGTTTAAGGATATTTTGGAACGGGGCTTTAAGTACGACACCGGGTTCCTGCTCATCGCTGACGGAGGAAAGGGTTGGCACAAGGCTGCCCGGGACGTTTTCGGCAACGCCGTGGTGATCCAACGCTGTCAGGTTCATAAAATCCGTAATGTGTTGTCCCATTTATCTAAAGCCGATCAAAAACACTTTGAAGCACGCTTAAAAGTGCCATTTCGCATCGACGATTACCACCAAGCTAAGGTGGTAATTCAAAAACTGACGGATGAAATCGAACCTGTTAACCGGAATGCGGCACAGTCGCTTCGGGGCGGGCTGGAGGAAACGCTAACGCTCCATCGTTTGAACATTCCACCTTTGTTGCGGATTTCTTTTGCCACGACCAACCCCATCGAAAGCATCAACGCCGAACTTGCCCGCCGGCTCAACCGCGTCAAACGCTACCGAGACTCGCCCCAAAAGCAACGATGGGTCGCCGTTTCCCTCGCGGAGCAGGAAAAACACTTAGGCAAAGTCCGAAATCACACCCAAATACCCCTGCTCCAAGCCGCTATCCAAAAAGAAGTATTAGCTTTGAAATCGAAAACTTAATTATCAATCACTCCACATATGCCCCACACTATTTTCAACTAACAATGGGAAATGCTCCTTGACCTCTTTGCAATTGAAAGCAATTTACAGCCTGATTGAGCTATTTTGTAGCTAAAAAACCGCACGGAAATCAAAAAGTTTCCGACACGACTATTCTGTATATTTATATAACTGCTTTTTTATGTGAACAAGGAACC
>Ga0209573_1000459_pt1 | contig 88085 bp, 45 predicted proteins | sample TNRBio252014_DNA_FD_185870 | JGI IMG/M metagenome (GOLD analysis project Ga0209573, IMG submission 185870) | Wastewater treatment Type I Accumulibacter community from EBPR Bioreactor in Madison, WI, USA - TNR Reactor_6/25/2014_ DNA (SPAdes)... | ecosystem: Engineered > Bioreactor > EBPR >... | reverse complement strand
TACAAACCCTGTTGTGCAACCCCAATACCGTACAGCTCAGCGGCAGCGCTTCGGCCAATGCTAATGTGCAATGGAGCGGGCCGGGCATCGTATCAGGAGGCAATACGCTCACGCCGGTCGTTAACGCCACCGGTACCTACACCCTGACCGTAACGAGCAATGCAAACGGCTGTACCGCAACAGACGCGGTGGAGGTAAACGCCAATACAATGGCCCCGACGGCCGATGCCGGCGCCGTACAAACCCTGTTGTGCAACCCCAATACCGTACAGCTCAGCGGCAGCGCTTCGGCCAATGCTAATGTGCAATGGAGCGGGCCGGGCATCGTATCAGGAGGCAACACGCTCACGCCGGTCGTTAACGCCACCGGTACCTACACCCTGACCGTAACGAGCAATGCAAACGGCTGTACCGCAACAGACGCGGTGGAGGTAAACGCCAATACAATGGCTCCGACGGCGGATGCCGGCCCCGTACAAACCCTGTTGTGCAACCCCAATACCGTACAGCTCAGCGGCAGCGCTTCGGCCAATACTAATGTGCAATGGAGCGGGCCGGGCATCGTATCAGGAGGCAATACCCTGACACCAACCGTCAATCAGACTGGCGTATACACGCTTACCGTAACCAACCCATCGAATGGCTGCACCTCCGACGACACGACCACTGTAACTGCCAGTATGGCCTTACCCCAAGCCAATGCAGGCCCTCCCCAGGAGATCACCTGTCTTGCATTAAGTGCTCAGTTTCAAGGAAGCGCATCTACCGGGCCGCAATTCACTTATCTTTGGAGTGGCCCGGGCAGCATCATAGGGGAAACGACCCTGACGCCAACGGTTCAAACGCCCGGCCTGTACACCTTGATGGTTACCAATACCAACAATAATTGTATGGCTACCTCCTCCACGACACTAAATCTCAACAATACGCCGCCGGAAGCCGACGCAGGCGAGGATGTGCCATTAGGCTGCGTGCCTGACCAGGTTTTACTTTTCGGGTCCGGCTCGGTGGGCTCTAATATTGTTTACCAATGGACGGGCCCTGGTATTGTTTCCGGGGCTAATCAACTGGCGGTTACGGTCAATCAGCCCGGAGCCTACATCCTTACGGTCCGAAACACGGCTAACGGCTGCGAAAATGCCGATCAGGCCAATGTAACGCCCAACAACCAGTTGCCGATTGCCAATGCAGGCCCTCCGCGTACGCTCACCTGTGTTCCGCCAACCATCTTTCTGAATGGGTCGGGCTCTGTTGGCGCCCAGTACCTTTATACCTGGGATGGCCCGGGCATCGTATCCGGCAGCAATGCGGCCACTGTTGAAGTGAACTTACCAGGACAATATACTTTTACTGTCACCAACATCAATAGCGGTTGTACAATGGCGTCTAACACGCAGGTGGCTGCCGCGCAATTGCCTGAAGTAAGTATTGCGCCGCCGCCGCTTATCACCTGCGCAAATGATCGTCTGATACAACTTTCCGGTTCTTTTTCGCCTTCCGGCGCTGCGGCTAACCCCCAATGGATCGGCCCCGGCATCATTTCGGGAGGAGGAACGCTATCGCCAACCGTTAACCAATCGGGAACTTATACATTAACGGTCACCCTTTTTGCCAATGGTTGCACAGGCAGCGCTCAAACCTCGGTAGTGGAAGACTTGTTGCCGCCGCCGGCCAATGCGGGTAATGACACCATCGTTTGCAGAGGCGCCATCGTCCAATTAGGTGAATCATCGGCCCCCGCCGGACTCCAATACAACTGGATGCCCGCTACCGGACTGAGCAGCCCCACAAGCGCGTCGCCGCTGGCGAGCCCCGACTTTACCCAATGGTACTATCTGCAAGTGCGCAACACCCTTAATCAGTGCATCGCCATTGATTCGGTATTGGTCACCATCCCCCCGGATATGGAGAGTAGTATTGCCGAAACCACTTCCATTGGCTGCTTTGGGGATGCCAATGGGGAATTGCTGATCAGTATTCAGGGTGGAATACCCAACTATATAGTCAATTGGTCGAATGGCGGTCAGGGAACTACCCTTGCGGGGCTTACAGCGGGCAGCTACACGGCCTTCATCCGGGATGCCATAGGTTGTACGGATACGGCTGCCTATGTACTGGCCCAACCACCATTACTGTCTGCCTCGGCGACGCTTACCCCTGCAAGCCCTAACCAAAACAATGGGTCCATTAGCGCCGAAGCTCAGGGTGGAACGCCGCCCTATCACTACCGCTGGATGGATGGCGCTTTGGTCATAGGCGGGGATGAACCACAGATAGACTCTCTGCCTTTTGGTGATGACTACCACCTCGAAATAACCGATGCCAACGGATGTTTGCTGGCCCTCGGGCCGTTTTCAATAGTAGTAGGTACCTATGAACCCTCCTGGGCAGGAGATTTACAGGTATTCCCCAATCCGAATTTTGGAGAGTTTTACCTGAAGTTTACCGCTCAGCACATTTCCCCAAACCGACAGGTGATCATTGGCGATGTGTTGGGCAGAACAATAGCCCGCTATGCCCCGGATGAATGGACAGGCGACGTGCTGCCCATTGATCTTAGGAGCCAACAACCGGGCTGGTATTGGGTAAAAGTCATCGTGGATGGGCAAATGGCCATAAGGCCCGTATTAATGGTAAAATGGTAACCGCCATGAATAAGGCAGGAATATTCATCATCGGGTTGGTTTGTGCTACCGTTTTCTTTTGGGGATGCGATAGCGAAGAGCTCGAAACGTTAGCATTTTTTGAAGTACAAATTGAAGATCCAACAACCTTATCACTGGGCCGGATAGCGCTGCATGCCCGCGTGAGCGGTTTGGCGGGGGCTTCAGTTGAGGAAGCTGGTTTTTTGGTTTCCGAAGATGCCAATGATGTCATCAACCTATTGGAAGGAGCCATTCGTCTTCAGACTGCCCCCCCTGATGGCAACGAAGCATTCGCCATTGATTATGCTCTTGCTCAGGAGCAAACCATCTATATTCGGGCATTTGCCCGTTTGGGAGAGCGCACAGTGTATTCTGAAGAGATCAGGGCGTACGGGCTGGGCAACGTCGTTGTATTGGCCGGCGCGGCCCAGGTATGGAATAACCAAATGACGTTGCGCGCCCAGTTGTTGGGTTTGGAAGATATGGGGCTGAGCGTATTGCAACATGGTCATGTATATGCCCCATTGGGCATTGACCCTCTGCTGGGCGCTCCCCAAACCAATCATACCGAATTGGGGGCCGCCAATGACGACAAATTGTTCGAAAGCAATGCCATTGGACTGTCTTTCAATACAATATACACATCAAAAGCCTATGTAATTACGTCAAGTGGGGTCGTTTTTTACAGCGATAGCCGCCAGGATACCATTAAAGGAGGCTGGGAGCAAATTGCCGATTTCCCTACGCCTTACCACCGCGCCACGGCCTGCCCCACAGCCGACCAGACCCAGGCAATAGCCGGCTTTGGTTTAGACGAGCTGCTCATCACCAATGCCGCCGCCTACCCGCGCGCGTGTTGGCAATACCAGCCCCATGCAGATAGTTGGACCTCCGTAGCAGACTACAGTCAAGGGTTGCCTCACGTCAATGCCACTTCTTTTGGCATAGGCGATACCCTGTATTTTCTGTTTGGAGAATATTATGATCCCGCAAAAACCTATACGCGCGAACTACATAAATACGCCATTCCTGGCGGAACCTGGTCGCGAACGCAAACCCCTGTTAATATGCGTCGGCTCACCGGCGCCATAGCTTTTACCCTCAATGATAAGGGTTATGTGGGCACGGGCGAATACTACGACCCAACGAGCATGACCCCCCAAACAAGCAATGAATGCTGGCAGTACGATCCTGGCACAGGGCAATGGACCCGCGTAGCCGGCCTGCCGCTGCGCGCGCCCGGCATTGCAGGAACCCGCTATGAAGGCCGCCAGGAAGCTGCTGCTTTTGCCCTCGCCGGCAAAGGTTACGTCGTTGGAGGAGTCAATGGCGCCCTTTACCTAAAAGATTGTTGGGCGTTTACCCCTCCCTCTTCTCCCCAGGATACAGGCTCATGGGCATTTGTCGGTTATTTTCCAGGCGGAAACCGCATTGAAGCGGTTGCTTTTGCCGCCCTCGGCAAAGGTTATGTAGGGTTGGGTACCAACGTCAACCGCAACTTCGACGACCTATGGGAATTCAATCCCGCTACGGGCCTGTGGGCATCACAAAATCCTTTCCCCGGAGGCCGGAGGCGCAATGCTATGGCATTTGCCTTAAACGACATCGGCTACGTGGGCGCCGGTATAGGTAGGACTGAATTAGACGAAGAAATTTTTGAAGATCAGCTTTTTAGCACATTTTGGCGATTTGTACCCAGCCAGTACTAACGCCCAAAAACAATATGCCATGAAAGCATTTATTGCCATAACGGCTTGCCTGGGCCTGTTCTGTGCCCGTCTGAATGCGCAGGAAGTACTGCCGCTGGCATCCGAAACCAAGGTTTATACCTGCCGCGTAATTGTCTCCGCCGGCAAGCTGGCCATAGCATGGGAAAGCGACCAGGTATTTAAAGCAACGCGAACGCGCTTTTTGCAGATCGACAGCGTGGCCCTGGAGCAAGCCGATATGGTTTTTTACTACCGTTCATCGGCAACCAAAGACCACACCTGGCCCGATTTTTCCATAACGCTCACAGGACCCGATGGCAAGACATTCTCCCCGCCTGCCGAGCGCTGGCAGGAATTGCCACAGATTGCTCCTAGCGAAAAACGCCGCGCGCTCATAGACATAGCCGAAGACCAATTGCGTCTTGGCCAAACCTGGCAACTAACCATTACAAGTAGCTTGTACGGCAATTTTGACTGCACCCGACGCCCCGTTTTCGATGCCGCAAAACAATGGCCTCATTGGGCTGTTGCCGCCTTGGGAGCGGGGTCGATCGCCGCAGCCCTCAACTTCAACCGCAAAAAAAATGACAACTACGACCTCTACCGACAGTTGTGGCGGGCAGGAAACCCCGCCAACGAAGCCATTCCTTACTACAACAATGCCCGCCAACAATCCAAACAAGCCCGCACCTGGATGGCTGTTGGCATCGGCGCGCTGGCCTTAGACGCAACCCTCTTTACCGTCCGACATAGGCGCATAAGGCGAAACCAGCGGCTTTACGATCAGTTTTGCAGCCCGCCAGCGCCGGCGCCTCTGGGTCAAGCTCCGCTCAGCCCCCGATGGCGCATGCGTAGCGCAACCCCCGACGGCAACCCAGGTATTTCCCTAACCGTAGCTTTTTAACTGGCAGACCATGAAAAAAAAGATCGCAGCGGCGCTAACTGCGTTGTTGATAATGACGGCATCCACTGTAACGGCCCAGCAAACCTGCTACGAAAAAGTTCGGAACGACGGCCTGCGGCTGCTCGAACGCCAGCGCTATGGCGAAGCCATCAACCAGTTTTGGGCCGCCTGGATATCCTGCGACGACAAGCCCGCCAACCACGACCTGGAAAACCTCATCCGGCAGGCCATCAATGGCTGGGTTGTGGAATTAGAAAGCCGCATTGCTGCCGAACGCACTACCCGACTTGCCCTTGAGCAACGAGAGCAACAGCTCCGGCAAACCAATCAGGAACTGGCGGATGCCCGCACACGCGCTGAAGCCAATGCCCAACTCGCCCTGGAGCAAGGCCGAAAAGCCGAGGCCTTGCGCCTGACCATGCTCTCCGAAAGCGCCCGGCTAAGCGGAGAAAAAGACGACGCCCTGCTCTTAGCCTCCTGGGCTTTGCGCCTCTCCGGGGAAGATGGATCGCCCGCCATGTGGCGAACCCTGGGATTAGCCGCCTATGAAGCCCTCGGACGCCCTGTATTTACCGGCTACGGCCCCGTACGCCATGCCCGCCTGTTTCCTCAAAGCTCCGATCAATGGCTGGTAGAAACCCGCGAAAAAGCCCTTTATCAGTTGGATATGAGCCCTAAAACGCCCACCATTATCCGGCTGGCGGCCCCCGGGCAGGCTTCGGGTTGGGCAATATCCCCTGCGGGCAGCACGCTGCTCTATTGGAGCGGCAATTCAGCTACCCTCCTACAAGCCAATGGCGCTCAACCCATCCCTCTTTCCGGTCATACGGCGCCTTTGCGCTGCGGCGCCTTTTCTCCCGACGGCTCGCGGCTCATCACCGGTGGCCGAGACCACGCCGCCCAACTGTGGGACGCGCGCAACGGCGCCCTGCTGGCCGTGCTGAAAGGGCATACAGGCCCCGTCTATGATCTGGCCTTTGACGCGCAAGCGCAACACATCCTCACCCGGGCCGGCGATGGCAGCGCCCGGCTATGGACCGTCGATGGCGAGCCCCGCGCACGCCTCGATGGGGGCGCTACCTATGTACACGACCTGCTGTTCTTGCCCGATGGCGCCGGAATCATTACCGCCGGAGCAGATGGCCGGCTCCGCCATTGGGATACCGCCGGTAGCCTCATCGACAGCATTGCCTGCTCCTCAGCCCCTTTGCTCGACCTCCAATATTGGCCCGAAGCCGGCCGGCTGGTCGTTCGCGCTGCCGACGGCCAATGTGCCCTCGTAGCGCTGCCCTTCTCCCAGCCCCAATCCCTGCTCTCGCCGGCCTACCCTACCCTGGGTTTTGCCCTCGGCGCCCGGCAACTCATCACCTGGCACAACGACCAACACATACGCCTATGGTCGGTAAACGGTGAGGAGATTCTCGACCTGCCCGGCCATTCCGCCCCCATACTGGCTGCTTACCCCTCCCACGACGGCCGCTGGATACTCTCCATAGACGAACTCGGAAACGCCCGCCTATGGTCGGCCCAAGGTCGGTTATTTCTCGACTGGCCCACCGGAGGGGAAGCCCGATTCAGCAGCGATCAACAACACATCATCGCCACAGAAGCCGAAAGCGGAACGCTGCGCTTCTTTCCCCTGCCTCCAACCGCCCAGCAAACCCTCGAAGCCGATACGCCCGCTCAAAAAGAGGCTATTGCCCGCCTCTCTGCCCGGCACGCACTGGTATTCACCCCCGGAATCAATTAAACTTGCTCAGCGGGATCATCAAATGGCTGCAAGCGGCACATGTTGCCTCAACCCGCTGAATGTTGATTTTTTTTTTGGGCCCCGCCGCATAGCATTCACCTCCGAACAACACCCTGCGCGGCGCCGGGTGTTCCGCTCCTATGGCCATCTGCCCCGCGTCCTTTGGGGGCCGCAGCGCAGATGGCCATACCGCTTCACCCCCTGGTCCGAACCGCTGGGGAGGCTTGCCGGGGCTGCGCCGGTTGGGGGCGTCAGGGTATAAGCGAAGGAATCGGCCCGGGCCGCTGCGGAGCCGCGTGAGGGGGTGCAGCGGCGTAGCGACGACGTTTACCCGACCGAGGGTAGTGAGGGCATGGGGGCGGAACACGTTTACCCGGCCGAGTAATCGCGAGGACGGGCGACCCCGCGCGCCTGCGTATGGGCATTTGCGCCCCAAGGCGCCGGGTAGATGCCTGCGCGCGGGGGCACGCCCAAAAAATTCCTGCTGATGGTGTATAGTTCTCCAAGTCAGGATGAGTGAAAAATGGACGCCGCTATTTTTTCGGCTGGCAAGGCAAAAAACGTAGACATAGCCTAAGCTATGGCGAGGCTTTTTAACGCCGCCAGACGGAAAAAGAGCAAGTCAAGATGCACAAATCTTGGCTTGGAGAACTATAAAACAGCTATCTTTAGCCACAATAAATCAAACCCATTTACTCCAATGAAAGCCCCCTCCATTTTAGCCTCTTTCTTTGTGGCTGTTTTTATCTCCTTATTTTCTGCTGCGGGATATACCCAAACGGTGCAGGTAACCGTCCTCAATGGTGAGGAAATCCGTTGTTATCCAGACAGCGTGGTGCAGATCCGGATAACGCCCAACCCGGCCTTTGCTTTTACCGAGATTAGCTTAGACTGGGGCGATGGCACGATGCCGGTGGTGATTAACCCTGGCGACCCGCTGGTGCTGATGCACGCCTATCCGCTGGCGCAATACCTCGATGATTGTAGCTATGGCGCAGGGTGCCCCTCTGTTTTATTTAACGGCTTTTGTTTTCAGATAGCGGTACTGGCCAACTATACAGGGGCGCCCAGCGAAAATGTGCAAAAAATTCTGACGTTTCGCTTTCCGCCGCGGCCCAATTTTATTTCCGATCCGGCAGCCATTTGCGCAGGCGCTCAGGTGAGTTTTGACAACAGGACTTGCCCGGACAACGACAATTCGATGCGTTTTACATGGCAGTTTCACGACGGCAGCACGCAAACGACGACTGATGCCACCTTTACATACCTTATGGCCGGCTCGTATTCTGTGACGCTTACGGCCGCCAACTACTGCGATACAGTGACCACAACCCGCAACGTAAACGTCCAGCCTTTGGCCATTGCGTTGGCTGTGCTTGACTCGGGCAGCATAGCATCGCCGGCCCCGGTAGATACGGTATGTCTTACGGCCGGGGGTATTGTGCGCCTACATGCTGCGGCTTCACAATTTGAAACGCGGCGCAACTGGCGGGTGATCCCCAATAGTGGTTTTCAGCTCATTGGACCTGCTAACCAGGATACGGTGCGCTACGACTTCAATACGCCGGGACCTTATTCCATCATTTTGGAGGTAGACAACGGCTGCAACACACCCGACTACGATACCATCCGGCTGGTGGTATTACCGCGGCTGAGTCTTGATCTGGCGCCTCAGGAAGACGACTGCCCCTCATTAAGTTATTCGCCCTCGCCCCTGATGCCAGGGGTAATTTACACTGTCAACGGGGTGGAGACGCCTGCTTCGGCCTTTCCGATGGCACTTACAGCTACGGGCACTTCACCTTTGATATACACCATCAGCGCCCGGGTGAGTAATACTTGCGAGACCCTGGTACGGCGCGACACCTTTGTGGTTTTTCCCGCCATAGACCCCCTGCCGCTATCGCCGGCTTCGGATACCATCATCTGCCCGGATACCACCTTGCTACCCTTGTCGGCTTTTCCTGCGGGCGTCATCTGGGAGGGAACCGGGGTTGTTTTCATCAATGGACAGTACTCCTTTGATGCCGACCGGCCCGCTGGGGCCTACCCGATTACCTATCGCTATGGCGCCGGCGACTGCGAGCGCATGGGCAGCCTTGTCATCAACGTACAAAATGTGTTGGTAGACGTGGGCGGCCCCGTATCGGTTTGCGCCGGTAGCGGCACTTATACCATTGCTTTCTCGCCAATGGGAGGGCAATGGAGCGGGCCGGGTATTGCGGATGCCGCATTGGGCATTTTTGAGCCGGATACTGCCGGCGCGGGCGTCCATACGCTGTTTTATACCTATCCTGACCCCACTACGGGCTGCACCGTCACCCGCAGTAAAATAATAACTGTAGTGGCGTTGCCCACGGGCAGCCTGGCAGACACCCTGCCCGATATATGCAGAGCCAACACGCTGCTCTCGCTGCCTACACTGGCAGGCTTAGCCATACAACCCGGCGGCGGCACGCCCCAGTGGACGGGGGTGGGCATTACAGATGCTACCACAGGTATCTTCAATCCGTCATTAATACCTGCCAATGTTGCTTCAACGGTGGTATCATATACGTACAGTATCCCGCCGGGCTGTATATTCCGCGATAGCGTGGTGGTACTGTTGGGCGAGATCGTTCCTGTGACTGCGGGTGAAGACCGTACGGTTTGCGGCAATCAGAGCAGCATTACGCTGTCCGGTATGCCTTCGGGCGGGCAGTGGAGCGGCTCAAATGTGGATGCTGCCAGCGGGGTAGTAAACGTGGCCGCGCTGGCGCCGGGGGCATATACCTATACCTACACCCGCTTCCCCGGCACGAGTTGCGAGGCTTCCGACGCGCTGACGCTGACCATTGAGCCCGCCAACGGAGTGAGTCTTGCTTTCAGTACCGTTTACGTCTGCGATACGGCCTCTGTTGTGCGATTGCCGGCTGCCATGCCGTTGCCCGGCAGTTGGTCGGGGCAGCCGGGGATCAGTGGCGACACCGCTTTTATCGTTCCGGGTGCAGGTCTCTATCCGCTCACTTTTACTGCCAGCGCGCTGCCGCCGGGCTGCAATACTGCCATCCTGACCGTAGACGTGCAGCCCGGCGCTGTGGCAGCCATTGCCGGCGATGACCTGGGCTGCGCGGCAGCCGGCTGCGTGCAATTGACTAATATGAGCACAAACGCCGACACCTACCTTTGGCAGTTTGGCGACGGCAATAGCAGTATGGCCTTTGAGCCCTGCCACACATTTGCCAATGAAGCTGATTATGAGATCGTACTTCACGCATTTGTACTACACCCTGTCACCGGCGCCAATCTTTGTACGGATACCGATACCGCTACGGTACGGGTGCTGGCGCCGCCCACTGCTGCCGATATCGGTATTACAGCCGCCAGCGATCCGGCGGGCTGCGCCGACCTTACGGTATCCTTTGCCGGTACGGCCACCGGGCAATTGCTGGAGTGGGAGTGGTCGTTTGGCAATATAGCTGCCGCGCAGGTGCAACAACCTCCTGCCGTCACCTTTCCGCAGGGCATAGAAGATACCGTATACGTCGTTCAGTTGGTCGTGCGAAATGCCTGCGGCGAAGACCTGGCCGAGCTTTCTGTGACGGTACTGCCCAGGCCCAGAGCCGACCTGGGCGTCACCTTCGACCAGCCTTGTAGCGGCGATACGCTATACTTAACCAACCGCAGCACGGGCAACCCCGCCATCAGTCGCTGGGAGCTCTCCACAGGGGAGACTTTTAATACCTTTGAGCCTCCGTTCATCGTGCCCTTCACGGGCGATGTGCCTACTACTTTGGGCGTATGGCTGTATGTAAATAATCAATGCGGCGAAGACTCGGTCTACACCGAAGTGCAGGTGCTGCCCACCGATGTGCAGGCCCAGTTTAACCGCTCAGCTGATCGGGTATGCCTGGGCCAACCGCTGCGGCTTACCAATATTTCTACCCCTTTAGCGCCGGTGCGCTGGCTCACCGGCGATGGCAACGCCTTTGTGGGGGATACCCTCTGGCATACATTCACCGATTCGGGCATCTATAATGTTACCCTCTATGCCTATGGCTGCGGCTTCGACAGTGTGGTATGGCCCATAGAAGTATTGCCGCTACCCGAGGGGGTCATCACCGTTGAAACCATACCCTGTGCAGACAGGCTTGCGACCATACGGGTAGAGACCCAGGCTGCTGCCCAAATTCTCTATTACGGCACTGGCGACAGCACCTTGCTGCGGGTGAGCCAGTATGCTTATCCTGCGGCAGGCAATTATACTGCACGGGCCAGGCTCATCAGCGATTTTGGGTGCGAACGGGAAATTTTTTCCCCGATAGTCGTACTTGCCCCACCGGTAGCGGCGGCTGCAGTCGTCGACTCGGTATGTGCCGGGCAGCCGGTGGCGTTCTCCAGTACCAGTACGGGGGCCGAGTCGTGCCTGTGGCTGTTTGGCGACGGCAGCCAGGCCGACCTGTGCCAAACAGATTACACCTACCCGCTCTCCGGCGGCTATCTGGCCCGGTTAGTGGCCATTTCAAGCTTCGGCTGCCGCGACACCCTGCTGCTACCCGTATATGTGCGTCCCACGCCCCAGGCGGCCTTTAGCTTTGAGTTGCCTCCAACATGCTCGCCTACGCCCGTAACCTTCCTCAATACCACCCAAACGGCTACCTCCTACCATTGGTCGTTTGGCGATGGCGGCAACAGCACAGCGGCCAATCCGGTGCATACCTACGACTCCGGCAGCAATTATACCGTCAGCCTCATTGCCAGTTATGAGGGCATTTGTTTCGACACGCTGTACCAGCCCATCGTCATCCGGGGTACGCCTCGCTTTGATACCTTAGTGCTCGATGAGCGCTGCCTGCCCGACGACCCCTGGGTCATGGAAATTGCCCCTGCTCCGGGCGTAGCGCTGGACAATATCCTCGTCACCGGGCCGGATAATTTCATCGCGGAAAACATCAATGATCGGGTGACCCTATCGGTTCCCGGAGCCTACACCCTCACCCTCATAGCTATAAACGGGTGCGAGGCCTCATTGCCCTTTTTTGTGCCTTCTGTCGACCCCATTATTGTGCAAACCATACCCGACACCACCATCAACTGGGGCGATGAGGTACGGCTGACTACCCGCATCAATACCGCCAATGCCAGCCTGATATGGACCCCCGACAGCCGCCTCAGCGATCCCGCCGCACTATCGCCCTTGGCCGCCCCTCTGCAAACCACTACCTATGTGATACAAGCCGCCCGGGATGGTTGCGCGGCCTACGATACTGTTACCGTAAAGGTGCTGCAGGAGGCGAACATTTACTTCCCCAACGCCTTTAGTCCCAATGGAGACGGCGCAAACGACGTATATACCATCTTCATTGGCAACGACTCCATACGGGTTGAATCTTTTAAAGTATTTAGCAGGTGGGATGGTCTCGTTTACCTTAAGGATAATCCGGACATCATCAACGGCCAGGTACCCACCTGGGATGGACTTGATGGCAGAGATAAAGTTCCTGACCGAAAGCGGGCTTACAACCCGGGCGTATTCGTTTACGTGGCCGAGGTGCGCATGCCCGATAACAGCCTGCTGACATTTAAAGGAGATATTCATCTGGTGAGGTAGGAGGGCTGTCGGGCTGTGGCGTTGTTTGTTGGCGTACAAATATGGTTTGCGCCGGCAGGTTTTGTGCATATACCGCTGGTTTATGCGAGACTCCGTGCACAAAACTTGCCGGCGCGCGGCATAGATCGTTCTCCAAGCCGGGATATACTCATCTTACATGGGGCGCCAAAGGAAGGCATTGGCCCGGGCCGCTGCGGAGCCGCGTGAGGGGGTGCAGCGGTATGGCTGTCTGCGCTGCGGCCCTCAAAGGACGCGGGGCAGGCAGCCATAAGAGCGGAACACCCGACCCCGCGCGCCTGCGTATGGGCATTTGCGCCCCAAGGCGCCGGGTAGATGCCTGCGCGCGGGGGCACGCCCAAAAAACCTACCCTTACCGGCGGTATATATAGTTCTCCAAGCCAAAATTTGTGAATCTTGACTTGCTCTTTTTCCGTCTGGCGGCGTTAAAAAGCCTCGCCATAGCTTAGGCTATGTCTACGTTTTTTGCCTACCCAGCCGAAAAAATAGCGGCGTCCATTTTTCACTCATCCTGACTTGGAGAACTATAGCAGGTATTTTCAGCCAGAACAGGCCGGCGCTTCATTTATCGGGATTGGCAGACTCAGGAGCGGGGTTGCCAGAGGATTTCTGCCACGTCCATATCTTTGGCGATGAACCGGGTGAGCATAAAAAGGTAATCAGAAAGCCGATTGAGGTATCGAAGGATGATTTCGGGGACTTCCTCCGCTTGTGCGAGGCTGACAACGCGGCGCTCGGCGCGGCGGCAGACGGTGCGGGCTAAGTGGCCGTATGAGATGGCGGGGTGGCCGCCGGGGAGGATAAAGTTGCGGAGAGGCTCAAGCCGGGCTTCCATGTCGTCCATAGCTTGTTCGAGGGCTTGTATGTCGGCGTCATTAAGAGCCGGAGCGGGCGTGTTTTTGCCGGGGGCCGTGGCTAAGTAGGCGCCGGCGGTGAAGAGCTGGCTTTGAATGGTAAGTAAGTGATGGCGAGGCTCTTCGGCGGTGAGGTGATCGCGTAGCAGCCCTAAGCAGGCGTTGAGCTCATCGACGGCGCCGTAGGCTTCAATGCGGAGGTCGTCTTTGGGTAGGCGCTTGCCTCCAAAGAGGGCTGTTTCGCCGGCATCGCCGGTTTTGGTATAAATTTTCATGTTGTTTGCGGTTGTTCTTTTGGTTCTCTGAGGCGGTGGTTATTCGACCTGTTCGAGGATGTAGTTGCAGTGGTTCACATCGGAGGCATTGAGCCTGAACCTTCCTTTGAGGGTGATGTGCTGATCCATGCGGTACCTGACCTCATAACCGGGTTTGAACTGAATTTCGACTATGGTCTCGGGGCCGGCGGCGCCACAAAAGTAGCAGGAAGAATAGGGGCCCTTGGACAAGACGTAAAAGCCGGTCTGTTTGTTCATGGGAATGAAATAACCGGAGATGAGCACCTCTTTGCCTTCGAAAGCCTTGGGCGCCTCGCCGAAGGTAGGTATGAGGTAGCTGATGCCATATTCGGGCATAAAGGTGGGTTCAAACTTGACGTCGGCCAGCAGTTGCCAGGTTAGTTTAACCTGAGCATATGTCGGCCAGGAGGCTGTAACCAAAAAAACAGCGGTGAATACCCAACCAAATTTCTTCATAATGTTACTTTTGTTTACCTATAGTAAAATCAGCACATTCCTGCAACGAGGTTGCAATATTTCAAAGGTAACGACACTTTGATGATAAAGTTGTTGTTGCCCCATTAAACTTTGCCGCCTTCCATACATCTAATTTTAGATAACCAATTTTCAAATTTGATTCGTTATGCGACTTTTTATCTCAGGAATTGTGCTGCTGCTGTGCGCGGGCGTCAACAACCTTTTGGGGCAAAGCTTACCGCCCGCCATGCAGTTATCGCCCGACGGGCGGATGATACTTACCGGCAAAAGTGCGCCAACGGGCCTGTACGACTCGGCGGCGGTGCGCAACATTTACCTCTACTTTACCCAGCCCAACTACTGGAGCCTGCTCACCGGCAACTACCAAACCCATACCGACCTGCCTGCCCGCATGGTGGTAGACGATGTGACGTACGATAGCGTAGGGGTGCGGTTTAAGGGTCAGACGTCTTACTCGCAAACCCAAAACTCGCAAAAAAAGTCATTCAATATCTCTACCGACTACATCCATGAGGATCAGCGCCTGATGGGTTACAAGACCCTCAATTTGAACAACTGCTTTCAGGATCCTTCCTTCCTGCGCGAGGTTTTTTACCTGCACCAAAGCCGCAACCACATTCCGGTGGCTAAGGCCAACTTTGTGCAACTCCACATCAACGAGCAGCCGTGGGGCTTGTACCCCAACATCCAGCAACTCAATAAGGATTTTCTGGAGCAGTGGTTCCTGAGCAATGACGGCGCCAACTGGCGGGCCGACCGCCCCGATGGGGCCATCGGCGGGCCTGGCGGCCCCGGCTGGGGCGACGGCACGGCAGCCATCAATTATTTAGGCGCCGACACGGCCCTTTATCAGCCGCACTACACCCTCAAAAGCAGCGATATAGACAACCCCTGGGACTATTTAGTGGCTACCTGCGACGCGCTGAACAACACCCCGGCGGCCGAGCTGCCGGAGGTGCTGCCCAACTACCTCGATATAGACCGCACCTTGTGGTTTTTGGCTACGGAGATTGCCTTCTCCGATGATGACAGCTATATTTTTAAGGGCCGTATGGACTACTACGTTTATTACGAGCCCGAAACCGGCCGCATGACGCCCTTAGAGTATGACGGCAACAGCGTAATGAAGAACAATGCTTCCAGTTGGAGCCCCTTCTACAACGCCAATAATGCCAACTACCCGCTGCTCAACCGCATCTTAGCGCAGCCGATGTGGCGGCAGCGCTACTTAGCGCATTTGCGCACTGTTATTGACGAGGAGTTGAATCCGGCTACGGCCTTCCCCATCCTTGACCATTACAAGAGCATGATTGACACCATGGTGCAGGCCGACCCCAAGAAGTTGTATACCTACAACCAGTTTGTGAGCGAAGTAACCCAGCTCAAGAACTTCATCACCAACCGGCGCAATTATCTGCTGGCTCAGGCAGAGGTAGCCGCCGTTGCGCCTACGCTGCAAGAGGCCGCCTATACCAATGTACAGGGGCAGGCATGGACGCCGCCCGCAGCCGGAGAGCCCATACAAATTACGGTGCGGGCTGCCGGCGCCAATGGGCTGTTTCGCGTAAACCTCTTCTACGCTACAGGGCTGGTGGGTAATTTTACGCCCTTAGCGATGTTTGACGACGGCCAGCATGGCGACGGAGAAGCCGCCGACGGGCTCTATGGCATTACCTTAGCCGGCCAACAGGCCGGCGAATGGGTGCGCTTTTATTTTGAGGCAGTATCCAACAACACGGCCCGCACTGCCGCCTATCTGCCGGTAGGCGCCGAGCACGATATTTTCATTTTCCGCGTACAGGCAGGCGGAAGTGGCGGCGGCCCGATTGTCATCAATGAGTTGATGGCCGACAACAGCGCCACTGTCAGCGATGAAGCCGGCGATTATGAAGATTGGTTTGAGCTGTACAATACGACCTCCGAGGCCATCGACCTTGGCGGTTATTTTCTCTCCGACAAGGCCGATAACCCCGGCAAGTATGAAATCCCAGAGGGCGTTATCCTGCCCGCTAACGGCTATCTCGTATTCTGGGCTGATGAAGACGGCTCGGAAGGCCCGCTGCACGCCAATTTCAAACTCTCTACGGGGGGCGAACTCATCACCCTGTATTCGCCGGCATTGGAACTGGTAGACTCCGTGGAATTTGGCGCCCAGCAAACCGACGTCAGCTATGCCCGATCGCCCAATGGCGCCGGGCCATTTGTATTCCAGGCCGCTACCTTTGGCGCCAACAACGACATTACGGCCACCGAAGACCAGCCCATAGCAGAATCGGCTCTATCCCTGGCTCCTAATCCTGCCCGCGATGCCGTATACGTGAACCTTAAAGGACTGACAGGCGGCCATTGGCCCCTCGTCGTATACGATGTCAATGGCCGCCGGATGCACCAGCAGACTATAAACGGCCAACGCACAATAATTTATACCTCCGGATGGGCAAATGGCGTTTATGTCATATCTTACGGCCCATATACACAAAAGCTGATTGTTAATCACTAACACGGCCGGGCGGCGGGTATTTGGTTTTCCCTGTACCAGATGCCCGCCGTTTTTAAGGTAATACTATGCCATTCTACAAAAAGCTGTCTGCTGATAACGATGCAGGCAAGCGCACCATCAATAAGCTGCTTGAGCTGCGCAAAGCGCTGGATGAAATCCCGGAGCGTAGCCAAAACAGCAATCTGTTGCTGGCTACCTGGAACATCCGGGAGTTTGACTCTACCAAATACGGCGACCGCACCGAAGAGTCGTACTACTACATCGCCGAAATCATCGACCGCTTTGATATTATAGCCGTGCAGGAAGTGAGGGAAGACCTCAGGGCCCTCGACAAGCTGATGGATATCCTCGGCGGCAACTGGCAGCGGGTGTTTACCGACATCACAGAAGGTACCGCCGGCAACGGCGAGCGCATGGCTTTCCTCTTTGATACCCGCAAAGTGAAGTTTTCCGGCCTGATGGGGCAGGTGGTGCTACCGCCCATCATCAGCAAAGATGCCAACGGGAAACGCATTACCATACCCCCCGAACAACTGGCACGTACTCCGTTGATGTGCGGCTTTCGGGCCGGTTGGACAGACTTTATCCTCACTACCGTACACATCTACTATGGCTCCGACAAGGCCGACGACCCGCGCCGTGTAGAGGAAATCAGCCAGTTAGCCAACTTCCTGTCGAAGCGCGCCGACGAGCCTACCGCCTGGTCGAAAAACTGGCTGTTGCTGGGCGACTTCAACATCTACGACCCCGGCGACGTAACCATGCAAGCCATCACCAAAGCGGGCTTTGTAGTGCCCAAAGAACTACAGCGCCTGCCTTCCAACATCGGGCGCAACAAGTTTTACGATCAAATTGCCTTCAAGGTGCGCCCCGATCGCTTTGCCACCCGCTCAAAGGCGGGGGTCTTCAACTTCTTTGATTTTGTTTTCAAAGACGACGAAGAGGCCGTCTACGTCGCAGAAATGGGCGAAGGTTATCAGGTTACCAAACAGGGGGAAGCCCGTACAGACGCCGAAAAAAAACGTTATTACCGCGACTGGCGCACCTTCCAGATATCAGATCACCTCCCCATGTGGGTGGAGCTCCAGATTGATTATTCCGATGATTATCTCGAACGAAAATTAAACCCTCCGGCCTGATCCGGCGGCTGTTTTCATCAAACCAACCCACGCTATGACTATCCTAAGCATTGTTATTGGCCTTGTCTTTGTGCTGCTGTTGCTCAGTTTGCTGGCCACCACCATCATGGAGTTGATAGCTTCTTTTTTTCACCTGCGGGGGCGCAACCTTTTGGAAGCGCTGCGCAATATGCTGGCCCGCTCAGATGCCAGCGAAACCATACTCAACGACTTTAAGAGCAACTCGCTTTATCGCCAGTTGGCCCAGCGCTATGGCCGCAACGGCAATAGCCACCAACCGCCGTCTTACATCACGGCCGATACTTTTCAGAGTATCCTTTTCGACATCATTCTCAAAGGGGAGGGCTTAGACAAACTCCAAGCCCAAATCAACGAGCTGCCCGACGACGACCTCCGCAATGTGCTCAACCAGCTCCTGCGCGACGCCGACTACCAGCTTGAAGGCTTCAAAACGCATATTGAAGGCTGGTACAACAACGTCATGGACCGCGCCTCGGGCTGGTACAAACGCTATACCCAGAAAATACTCATTGGCGTGGGCATGGTCATTGCGGTGGTGTTCAACGCCGACACCTTAGGCATTTATTCCCAGCTCAAGGCCGACCCCGAGAAACTGCAAACCATAGTAGCCTTAGCCGAGCAGTTTGCCGAGAATGGCGACGGCACGGTGTATCGGTCTAATACCCAGGATTTTGCCGCCAATGCCGAAGCGTTAAATGCTTTATTGGCCGACCAGATCAGCGCCGTGAGCTCTCCGTTGGGGTTGGGATGGGATGCCGAAGACCTCAACTTTGCCCAATATACGGCCTACGACTGGGTAACGAAGATACTGGGCTTTCTTGTCACGGCCTTAGGCATCTCGCTGGGCGCGCCCTTTTGGTTTGACCTGCTGAGGAAGATTGTCAACATCCGTTCCAGCGGCGTCAAGCCGTAGTATAACCAGATATTTACTGGCGGGCTGCGGCCAGCGGATTGGGCTGGCCCAGCACGTTCAGAGCCCTGCGCACTATGTCGTCTTCTTTGTTGAGAATGGTGTAATAGACTTCATCGTTGAAGAGCTGTCGGCCCAGCGTAGCTTTAATTTCTAAGCTGAGGCGATTGCGCAGACGGGCGTCTATGGTCGATTCGGCTTTTTTAAACCCCCTGTTGCGGGCATAAGCGATGAAACGGCCGAGCATAGCCTCATCCACGCGGTACTGCTCGGCAAACCGTTGGCTGTTATAGCGACGCTTCAGCTCGGGATGTTCCTCTATGTGGCGGAAAACAAAATTGGGCAAAAACTGCCGGAGCTCAGAAGCGACACTGCTGTAAAGATTGGTATCTAAAGGCACAATGATGTCGGGGATAATCCCGCCGCCACCGTACACTACATGCCCGCCGGCCGTGTAAAAGCGGGTTGTATCCAATACAGGCGCTTTTTCGCCTTCGGCAAGCTCTCCTGAGGCAAAGCGCTCATCGAGTTCCTGCTCATAAGAGGAGGCGTTTTCGTAAGGCTTCTGGATGGAGCGTCCGGAGGGCGTATAGTATCGAGCTACGGTAAGCCGCAGGGCAGACCCGTCGCGCAGGGGGTATTGCTCCTGTACCAACCCCTTGCCAAAAGAGCGCCGCCCGATGATGACGCCCCGGTCGTGATCCTGAATGGCGCCGGCCATGATTTCGCTGGCTGAGGCCGAGCCCTCGTCGATGAGCACCACAACATCCTTGATGTCGTAGAAAGAACGCCCTGTCGTCTTGTATTCCGTGCGGGCCACCGAGCGCCCTTCGGTATACACCAGCAGTTTGTCTTTTTCGTTAAACAACTGGCTCAACATATTCGCAGCCTGCTGGAGGTAGCCCCCGGGATTGTGGCGCAAGTCCAGCACCAAATCTTCCATACCGCGGGTTTCGACCAACTTTTCTAAGGCCTGCACAAACTCGTCGTAGGTATTGGCGCTGAAGCGGTTGATTTTGATGTAGCCAATTTTATCGTTGAGCATGTATGACACATCCACGCTGTTCATGGGTATTTTATCGCGGGTAATGGTGAACTTTAGCAGTTCTTTGACCCCGTTGCGTTTCACGCCTATGGTTACCTGAGTGCCGCCGGCGCCGCGCAGGAGATTGGTGATGTCGCGGTTTGAGCGCTTGTTGCCCGCTACGGCAGAGTCGCCGATCATCACGATCTTATCGCCAGCCATAACGCCGGCAGAAGCCGCCGGCCCGCCCGCCAAAGGCGTCACCACTACGATGGTGTCTTCCAGCATCATAAATTCCACTCCGATGCCGTCAAAGTTGCCTTCCAACTGCTCTGTAACTTCTTTGAGTTCTTCGGCGGGGATATAGTTAGAATGGGGATCCAACTCGCCCAGCATACTTTCAATGGCCTTTCGGATGAGCCGCTCCCGGTCTACGTCATCTACGTACTTGGCTTCGATGTATCGAATGAGTTCTTCTATGCGCCCTTGTGAGCCTGCATTTTCGGAAGATTCTATGGGCTGAACCATCACCGCCGGAGCCGCCGATTGGAGGCGCATACCTACCAACATCCCCGCCACCAATACCGAGGCAAGCAGCAATGGCAGCCACACCTGTATTTTTTGTTTCCAGCCTCCAACGGGCTGCTGATCACCCACCATTGCGCACGCCTTTTATGATTAGCAAAAACTTCGTAATAATACACCAGATCGCATATATTGTTGAAAAAATGCGATTTAGGTTGCGCCCCCCTTCAGCGGCCATACCGGCCGGGCTATAACGGGCTCGCAAAATTATTACAAATTTACAAAAAAAACTGGCATAATTTTAATGATTTTACAGCGTTAATCCTATCTTTACCCAAATTTATTAAGTTTATGAATAAGGTCAAGGAGATCGATCGCCTCGACAAACAGATTCTCTCCATACTCATGAGAAATGCCAAGAAGGCATACACAGAGATCGCCCAGCAGCTATTTGTATCGGGCGGAACCATCCACGTGCGCATGAAAAAAATGGAAGAGGCCGGTATCGTCAAAAGTTACAGCCTCGAAATTGACCACGAAAAATTAGGTTACGACGTCAGCGCTTTTCTGGGCATTTATCTCGACAAAAGCTCCCTCTACGACGATGTAGCCAAGCAATTGGAAGAAATCCCCGAGATCGTATCCGCCCATTACACCACCGGCCTCTACAACATTTTTGCCCGCATCATCTGCCGCGATACCAACCACCTCCGCGATGTGCTACACGACAAAATTCAAAAAATTCAGGGCATACAACGCACAGAAACCTTCATCAGCCTGCAGGAAAGCATCAACCGGCCAGTCCATATCTTAGACGACGAAGACGAAGAATACGAGTAAGCGATTTCCGCCTGCGCCCGGCCTGCCGTAAATTCCACTTGCCGGTTTCGCACCAATGCGCTATCTTTGCCCCTGTGCGGCCCGATGCCGCCATTCCCATCCGATTTTAGTAGCAACTCAGCAACAGCCATTCTGGCGCTCCCACCCTCCGCCAGGCCTGTTCTTATGTCCATTTGCCCGCTGTGTTATCCCACCCTTTGCCAACTGCTTTTACGTTTAAAACCATAGTTGTATGACCATTCGTTGGCCTCTGATTACGTTGTTTCTGGCGAGCTGTGCCTCCTTTGTTTACAGCCGGCCCGACTCGCTGCCCGCCGCAGCCTGCGATGCGCCCTACGCCCTCTACTTGGGCGACGACGCCCCCATAGCCGGCGTTACCCTCGTCGCCGATGGCGACTTCCTCTACATTGGCGGCGCTCGACGCCAACAAGGTTTAGTCGTCAAAACCACCCTACAAGGCGACCTCGTCTGGCAAACAGCCCTCATGCCCGCCGAAGACGGCGCCTCCGAGATCAACGACCTCCGGCTCGACAGCGAGGGTATGCTCATCGGTTGCGGCATCGCCAGGCCCGGAGGGCTACTCACGGGCTTTGCCTTTCGCATCGACCCCGCCAACGGGCAACTGCTATGGTCGCGCCGTTATACGGGCGCCGACGGGGCCGGCATCTACCCCGTTGATATTTATGAGATTGCACCCGGCGGCAACTATATGCTGCTGGGCGGCGCCAACGATAACCCCGCACCGGGTTTTGGCTGCGACGCCGTGCTTTACGCCATCAATCGCCAAAATGGCGCCATTGCCGCCCCTGCCCTGCACTATAACCTGGGTTCCTGCGAAAACTTCTCTGCCGCCATCTATGAAAACGGCATCTTCTACGCCACCGGCCGCTACAACTTCGCCGATAGCGGCCTCGACCGCATGAGGCCGCCCATCACGGCTTTCGACCCCACCGGCACCCCCATTTGGTCGAGGTTATACCTCACCGACATCAACCTCAGCGCCCGCCTCTATGGCAGCGACATCGTAAGGCAGGGCAACCAACTCCTCATCCTCATTCAGGGCGATGCCCAAGGCGTCGAAAGCGCTACCGCCAACCTGTGGCTGCTACAAGCCAACCTCGCCGGTTCGGCCATGTGGGCCAAGCGCTTGGTCTATCCTGAGGTTGTCAGCGCCCGCGAACTCATACCCGTTCCAGGCGGATTCTTCATCCTGGCCGAGGCCGCCGGCAGTCAAAGCCTATACCTCACCCGCACCGACGCCAATGGCGCCCCCCTCTGGACGCGCCGCCTGCCGGGCCTGAGCACCGCTGCGCCCTTCGGCGACGAGGCCATCTGGAACCAGGATCATCTGTACCTCACCGCCGCAGAGTCGGAGCGCCTCGTACTCCTCCGCCTCGACGCCGACGGCAATCTGCCCACCAACTGCGTGACGCCCCTGCCCGCCGACGTTACGGCCGAAGACCTGCTGTCGGTATACGACGGCTTCCACCAACTCACCCTCTACAACGCCCCTACCCTCTCCGGCCCGGAATTCAGCCAAGCTGAGCTCGCCTTGCAATGGCTGCCCCAAAGCTGTAGCCCGCCCTGTGGCGATGAAATCTGCGGCAACGACATCGACGACGACGGCGATGGCCTCACCGACTGCGCCGACCCCGACCTCCAGGCCGACTGCTGCTGCGCACCGCTGCCTACCCTCAATCTCGGCCCCGATACCACCCTCTGCGAGGGCCAGTCGCTGACCCTCTCCGTCAGCGCCGGCTTCAGTCAGTGGAGCTGGCAAGACGGCTCTGCCGATACCGCCTTCATCGCCGGCGCTCCGGGCCTCTATTGGCTATCTGCCCGCGACAGTTGCGGCAGGGTGCAAACCGACAGCCTCCTCCTCAGTTTCGTTCCGCCGGCGCCCGGCCTGTTTAGCGCCAGCCATATCTGTCCTGGCGACACCCTCCTGTTTGGAGGTCAGACCATTACCGGCGCCGGCCTGTATCTGGCGCCCGCCGCTGCCTGCCAACACCCCGACACCCTGCTCGTAAGCCTGTGGCAGCCCTCCTCCAGCACCGACACCTTAGCGCTTTGCTCCGGCGAAACCATCCTTTGGGAAGGTCAGACCCTCTCGGCCCCCGGCCTGTATACCCGCACTTACGCCGATCGCAATGGCTGCGACTCGCTGCGGCGCGCCTGGGTCGTCGCAGGCCAACCCGTAAACACCCGCCAAACCCTGCGCATCTGCCAGGGGCAGTCGGCCATAATATTTGGCCAAACCGTCGCCCAGCCCGGGCTCTACACCCGTACCTTTAATGGCGCCAACGGCTGCGACTCGGTGCATACCGTCCAGCTCATCGTTGAAACCCTCACCCTCGAAGTAGCCATCTTCTACACCTGCACCGGCAACCAGGGCATCGTGGCCGCCGCCATTGTCGAAGGCGGCATCGGGCCTTATACCTATGAATGGACCGTCAGGGGCGGCGAAGACGGCAATGTCGACAACCTCGACCCCGGCATCTATGGCGTCACCGTCACCAGTGCTTCCGGCTGCTCCGTCAGTACCCTCTTCACCGTCGAAGAAGACCCCGGCTACTACCTCGCCCAACAACCCGGCCAGGCTCCGGCCCTCCAACAGCCCGAGGCGCGCCAGCCCTCCCCCGCCACCGTCGCCAACTGCTATTTCCCCGATGCTTTCAGCCCCAATGCCGACGGCATCAATGATGGCTTTACCGGCTACGGCGGCCCCGACATACGCCAAATCCTGAGCCTGGAGGTCTTCGACTCGGCAGGCCGACGCGTATTCCTGCGCCGTCACTTTGCCCCCAATCTCGACAACCTCGGCTGGGATGGTTCCCTCAATGGGCAGCCTGCCCCACCCGGCTTGTACCGCTTCCGCGCCGCCCTCAGCCTACCCGATGGGGCCGCCGTCACCCAAGCCGGAACGCTGAGGCTGCTGCGCTAAGCATAGTTCTCCAAGCCAAGATTTGTGAATCTCAGCTTGGAAAACGATATAGCGCACCCTACGCCCGCCGCTGCCTACATACCGCAGCGGCGGGCGCTGTTTTGCCCTCCTCCGGCCGGCTCCTGTAAGATTTTGTTTTTTTGGGCCACGCCCGCTACGCGTTCGGGTAAACCCCCAGCCGCATAACGTCTGCGCCCTATATCATCCTGCGCGGCGCCGCCGCGCCCTCGTTACACTCGGTCGGGTAAACGTGCTCCGCTACTATGCGCTCGTTCACCCCGTGGAATAGCGAAGCGTATATTCCACGGGGTGAACGAGCGCATACCGCTGCGCCCCCTGGTCCGGGGCCAATACCCAAACCCTGGCAGCACGCGTCAACATTCCCACCCCAATATATTTTTGCGTATTTTTGCACTCAAACTTCAACAATACTCAGCATGTTCATTCAAGGAGGCTTTGCCGCTTCTTTACTGGCATGATAGCCGGTTACAACCAAGCCTGGTTTTTGCCCTTAGGCGGCAATGCCCACTATGGCCGCGATCTTGTCGTTAACTTCGATCTGCGCACCGTAGAGGCCACCTTCGACCTGCTCCGCCAGGCCGGCAGCCATCACATACGCCTTTGGCTCTTTGAAGCCAACAACCAACCCATAGAAGGGCTGCTGATAAAGGGCGATGCGGCTATGGGAATGGCGCCCGAGCTGCAACAGAACATCATAGCGGTGATGGAACTGGCGCAGGCCCGCCAGATTTCCGTATACTGGACGCTGCTGGCCCCTAATACGGGCTACAATGCCCAGGCCGCCCGCGCCACAGACCGCGCTCCGCTGCCTGAATACCAGCAGTTTTACGGCCGCCTGTTTGATGTGCAAAAACATCCTTACGAGGCTTTCTCCTTTATTGAGCGCGTTGTGCTGCCGCTCGCAGCGCTATTGGAGCCCTACTGCGACCACGTCTATGCCCTCGATCTGGTTAACGAGATCGACTTTGTGGCGGCTACTTACCTGCGCCATGCCCCCGATCGGTTCCCGATCATGGGCAGTTGGCTCGACGCCGTGCTGCGCAGCGTGCGTACCGCCCTACCTCATCCGCCTCGTTTGGGCGCCAGTTTTGGCTACGAGCAGGCGCGCTACCCGCTGCTCAGCCACATTGCGGCTACGGGCCTTAACCTCGATTTTTTCGACCTGCACACCTACAACAACGAAGGCGCCATACACCTTCCTACCGACCTGCCCGCCGCCGCCCCCTGGATATTAGGCGAGTTTGGACGCCGCAGCCCAACTGCGCCGCAACCCGACGAGCCCCTGCTGCAAGCCCATACTACGGCTTCCTTTTTAGCATCGGCCGCCGCGCTGGGCGCCGAAGCAGCCTTCGCCTGGCGCCTCCTTGAGGACTACCGCACCCACTGGTCATTTTTTGAAAATACCCGCCACGGGGAACGCATCGAGGTAGGCGCACCCAAGCCGGCTGTAGAAACAATACGCCAATGGAATGCACAGCCTCCTCCGGCCTGAGGCTCACAGCTCCGCCAAAGTATATAGGTTTTCCCAGGCAAGCATCTATAAAACCTCAACTTGAAAAACCATACCCGACGGAGTTGCTTACCGCCCATTTTGTCCGGACCAGGGGGTGCAGCGGTATGCGTGAGGCACGAGCGCATAAGAGCGGAACACCCGGCGCCGCCCGTGACGATACAAGAAGACGATGATATGCGGCGGGGCCCCTAAACGCGCGCAGCGCCCCACGCCTAAGCGGAGCCCTAAACGCGCGCAGCGCCCCACGCCCAAGCGGAGCCCTAAACGCGCGCAGCGCCCCTAAACAGCGGCAACGCCGCCCTAAACGCGAGCGCAGCGAGCCCCTAAACACGCGCAGCGCAAGCCCTAAACTTTCCTATCTTTGCCCCCTCTAACCACCAACGCGGCCCGGCCGCCCCTGCTATGGACACAAATAAACCGACTTTTACCAAATACCAGATTTTCATTGTAGCCTTATTGGCCTTCCTTCAATTTACGATCATCCTCGACTTCATGGTATTATCGCCGCTGGGCGCGCAGCTGATGCAGGAATTGGACATCAGCGCTTCTCAGTTTGGGTGGGTAGTATCGTCGTATGCTTTTGCGGCGGGCGCTGCGGGCCTATTGGCGGCGGGTTTTGCCGATCGTTTTGACCGCAAGAAGATGCTGCTGTTTTTTTACATCGGCTTTCTGGGAGGCACATTGCTGTGCGGGCTGGCGCCCAGCTATCCGCTGCTGCTGGCGGCACGCACCCTGACGGGCGTTTTCGGGGGCGTTATTGGCTCCATTGTATATGCTATTGTAACCGACTTGTTTGCGGTGGAAGTGCGTGGGCGGGTGATGGGATTTGTGCAGATGGCTTTTGCGGTGAGCCAGGTGATGGGGCTGCCCATAGCGCTGTATTTGGCCGGTGCCTGGGACTGGCATGCGCCTTTTTTGCTTATTGTGGGCGTAGGGCTGCCGGTGGGAGCCGTCATTTATTGGCGGATGAGGCCCGTCGACGAGCATCTGGCGTTGCAGGGACAGGCTTCGCCGATTGAGCATTTTAAGCACACCATCAGTCATAAGCGCTATGTGCGGGGCTTTGCCGCTACTACCCTGCTGGCTACGGGGGGCTTTATGCTGATGCCTTTCGGGAGCGCTTTTGCGGTAAACAATATGGGCGTGGCCCTCGACGACCTGCCCATCATCTACTTGGCTACAGGATTGGTAAATATGGCAATAGGGCCGCTGGTGGGCCAATTAGCAGACAAAGTGGGCAGTTTCAGGCTATTTGTAGCCGGCACAGCGCTGTCCATACTGATGGTGCTGTACTATACCCAACTGGGCCAGACCCCTTTATGGGTGATCATTGGCCTCAACTGTGTGCTCTTTGTGGGCATTACGGCGCGGATGATCTCTTCCTCGACGCTCATTACGCAGGTACCTACGCCCGCCGACCGAGGGGCCTTTATGGGCATCAATGCATCGATTTCGCAAATATCGGGCGGCTTGGCCAGCGCATTAGCCGGCTGGATTGTGGTAAAGCGCCCCTCGGGCTACATAGACCACTATCCTGCCTTAGGCTGGGTGGTGGCCGCCTCAATGGTGATTTGCGTACTACTTATGCGGCGCATTGAGCGGGAGGTGAGCCCTCCGAAAAAAAATGCCGATGTTTTAGCGTAATTTACACGCTCGTTCGTCTTACCCGAAAAAGCATACGCATACATGACCATCCGCGAGCAGACCCTTGGGCAGATCATACGCGGCTACGGGCAACGCCTCTACGGCTTTATCCGGGGCAGGGTGGCCAATGAGGCCGATGCGGAGGACATTTTGCAGGAAGTCTGGTATCAGTTGAGCAACCTCGTGGATCTGAGCGCCGTGGAAAACATCAACGCCTGGCTCTTCAGGGTGGCCCGCAACAAAGTGACCGACAGCTACCGCCGCCGCGAAACGGAATCGTTAGACGCCATTGGCTATACCGACGACGAGGGAGACGAAGGCGGCGAGATGTTGCGCGACATCCTGCTGGCCGACCACAACACCCCCGAGACCGAGCATTTGCGGCAACTGTTCTGGGAAGAACTCTTTGCCGCCCTCGACGAGCTGCCGCCTGCCCAACGCGACGTATTTGTACAAAACGAACTGGAAGACCGCACCTTGCAGGAAATTGCCGATCAAACCGGAGAGAACCTCAAAACCATCATCTCGCGCAAGCGCTATGCCGTACAGCATCTGCGCCGCCGGCTGGCCGACCTGTACGACGAACTGATCCTTCAATAAAACGAAAACCAACAACCATGTATAGCCATCCTTCATCTCGCCGTCGCCGCCGGTTCTTCCTCTGGGGAGGAATGTTTTTTATAGGCGGGTTCTTTTTGCTGGGCGGCATCGTCATGTGGCTGTGGAATGCCATCCTGCCCGACTTGCTGGCCGTTAAGAGCATCGCCTACTGGCAGGCTGTAGGGCTGCTGGTGTTGAGTCGCATCCTCTTTGGCAGTTTTGGCCGGCATGGCGGCCCTGGCCCGGGCAGCGGCTATAAGGCCCAACAGCGCCGCGCCTGGAAAGAAAAGTGGATGAAGATGAACGAAGAAGAACGCGAGCAATTCCGATCGGCCTGGCGCGACCGGTGCAGCAAGCGCCCCTGACGACGGCCCTAAGCAAGCGCCGCTGCCTTCAGACGCGCAGCGCTTGTATGGATGATCCGTTCTTTTTTTCATAAGTTTGCAGCCCGGTTTGCGCCCGGCCTTTCTCCGGCTATGGCGCCCCGGCCAAATGAGCCAAACTTATGGAAACCAAGAAGATCAGGAAAGAAGAAGCCCTGCACTACCACGCCAAAGGGCGCCCCGGCAAAATAGAGGTGGTACCCACCAAAGAAACCAACTCTCAGCGCGATTTGTCGTTGGCCTACTCGCCCGGCGTGGCTGACCCCTGCCTTGAGATCGCTGCCCGGCCCGAAGCGGTATACCAGTACACCGCTAAAGGCAATCTTGTGGCCGTTATCAGCAATGGCACCGCCGTGCTGGGGCTGGGCGATATAGGCCCTGAAGCCTCCAAACCTGTGATGGAGGGCAAAGGTGTGCTCTTTAAAATATACGCCGACATCGACTGCTTTGACATCGAAATCGGCACCAAGGATATCGACGAGCTTGTGCGCACCGTCAGTCTCATTGCGCCCACCTTTGGGGGTATCAACCTCGAAGACATCAAAGCGCCCGAGTGCTTCGAAATTGAAAAGCGCCTCCGGGCAGCCCTCAGCATCCCCGTCATGCACGACGACCAGCACGGCACGGCCATCATCAGCGGGGCGGCCCTCATCAATGCCCTTGAGGTAGTAGGCAAGCCCATATCGGACGTTCGCTTAGTGGTATCCGGCGCCGGCGCCTCCGCCATCTCCTGCGCCCTGATGTATGTGCTGCTGGGCGCCCGCATCGAGAACATCACCATGTTTGATAAGGATGGCATCATCCACCCCGGGCGTACCGATCTCGACGAGCTGCGGCTGCGCTTTGCCAGCAGGCGCTACCCCGCTACCGCCCGCTTAGCCGATGCTATGGCAGGCGCCGACGTATTCCTGGGCCTCTCGGTGGGCAATATCGTCAACCAGGATATGATACGGAGCATGGCTCCCGACCCCATCGTTTTCGCCATGGCCAACCCCACGCCGGAAATTGCCTATGAAGAAGCTACCGCCGCCCGCGAAGACATCATTATGGCTACCGGCCGCTCCGACTACCCCAACCAGGTCAATAACGTACTTGGCTTCCCGTACATCTTTCGCGGGGCCCTTGATGTGCGCGCTACCGACATCAACGAAGACATGAAGCGGGCCGCCGTTTATGCCATTGCCGATTTAGCCAAGCGCCCCGTGCCCGACATTGTGACCATGGCCTATGGCGAAACCAACATGAGCTTTGGCCGCCACTACATCATACCCAAGCCCATGGACCCCCGCCTGCTCACCCACGTAGCCCCTGCGGTAGCCCGGGCCGCTATGGCCTCAGGGGTAGCGCGCCAACCCATCACCAATTGGGAGGAGTATGAGCAGCAATTGGCTACCCGGGTAGGCCTCGACAACCAGCTCATGCGGGTGCTCATCAACAAATCAAAGCGCAAGCCCAAGCGCGTAGTCTTTGGCGATGCTGAAGATGCCAAAGTGCTCAAAGCCGCTCAACAGGTGCGGGACGAACACATCGCCTATCCCATACTATTAGGCAACCGCGACATCATCCTCAACATCATGGATACCTACAACATAGACCTCCATGACGCCCCTATCCTCGACCCCAAATCGGCCGACACCGCCGAGACCCGGCGCATTTACAGCGAAGCGCTCTACGCCAAGCGCCAGCGCAAAGGCCTGAGCCCCACCAAAGCCCAGAAAAACATGCTGCACCGAAACTACTTCGGCGCCATGATGGTGGAAATGGGCGAGGCCGATGCGCTCATCTCAGGCATCACCCGCAACTATCCCGACAACATCAGGCCTTCCCTCCAGATTATCGGCACCCAGCCCGGCGTAAAGCGGGTGGCAGGTATGCACATCCTCATGACCAAAACCGGCCCTATCTTCTTAGCCGATACTACCCTCAACGTAAACCCCACCGTGGAAGAAGTGGTAGAAATTACCGAGCTGGCTGCCGAGGCGGTGCGCAAATTCAATATAGAACCCCGGATTGCCCTGCTCAGCTACTCCAACTTCGGCAGCGTGCGCGGGGAAATGGCCGATAAGATGAGTCGCGCCACCGCCATCCTCCAGGAAAAATACCCCCACATGTACATTGATGGCGAAATGCAGGCCCACCTGCCCTTTGACCTCGAACTCATGCGCAAAAACCACCCCTTCAGCAAGCTCGCCCATACCGGCGCCAATACCCTTATATTTCCCGAGTTGTCTTCCAGCAACATCACCCACAACCTGCTGCGCACCCTCGTAGGCATAGAAGTACTGGGCCCCATACTGCTGGGCATGGCCAAGCCCGTACACGTGTTGCAACTGGGCTCCTCGGAGCGCGAGATCGTCAATATGGTAGCTTATGCCGTAGTGGATGCCGACCGGAATGGATAAGCATTAGCGCCGCCATGTGGCAGGAACCGCTCCTGCCGCATGGCATGGTTTTCCGAGTTTGTTGTTTTCCATCATTTGCCGCCGGCCGCCGGCCCGACAGCTCCCCTAAAAACCACTCAGCCCGACAAAGGAGTCAGGGATACGGCACAAGAAGAGGATGCCCCCCCAGCTCCAGCTAACCCGCGTGGCTTACAAACTGGCGCAGCAGGCGGCAGGCGTAGGACTCTTCGGGGAAAGCGGCGCGAGGGGCGCCCAAGCCCAACCATTGCGCTGCCCGCGCCCAGTTGAAGGCCGCGATGGCCGCAGGCTGAGGCGCTTCCTGGCGTTGGTTTTGTATCGACTGGATGAGGGCTTTGGTTTTGTGGTGATAGGTGGTTTTTCGGTAAGCCTGGTAAGCCGGATGGCGCAAACAAGGCGCCAGGAACTTATTCCAGTGCACGATTTCGCAGGTCTCGGCCAAACGTCGGGCGGGCATCCACCGGGTATCGAGGCAGGAGATGGCCAGTTCGCCGAGGATGCGGGCGTTTTGAATGGATTTGTAAAGGGCGTTGGCCTCCAGCATATCGTTGAAGAGTTGCTGCTGATCGGCGAGGGCAAAACCCCGGGGTTGCAGGGCCGCGTAGACCGGCCCGCGGCAACCGTCGGCTAAGTAAAAAATGAGCGGCAGCGTGAGAACGCCATTGCGCAAATCGCTAAAGGCATCGTCGGCGCGCCTCGTTTGGGTATCGAGGGCGTGATTAGCCGGCAGCCAATCGGCATTGTCATTGACCAACTGCCGCATCAGTCCATAACACACGGCAAAATCTTGTAACCGGCGCGCGCTGCGCTCGGGCAGGCCTGTGAGTGCGGCTATGAGGCCGGCGGCTTCTACAAACAAAGCGGCGCAGGTAAGGTAAATGCGTTGGAAGTAAGCTTCGGCCGCCCCCTGGTACAAAGGCGGCAGATCCCGCTTGATTTTTTCGATGAACAAGCGGGCGGCGCCGAGGTCGGCCGCACCGGCGGGCATCATGGCCGCGAAGGTATCGGGGCCTGCCTGCCCCTCGTGGAAAGCGTGCAGGGTGTTGGCTTCGGCTTCGAGGCGCTGCCCGGCATCGACCCACTCGAAGGTGCGGCGCAGGGCGAGGCGCACGCGCCCGACATAGGCCGCAGGGATTTCCTGCTCAATATAGTTATAGAGGGCGTCCTTGAGGAGGTTAGCCGTCAGGAGGTTGTTATTGATGGCCGTCCTGTCGTTGACGCCGGCTTTGCCGTCTAATATTTGATTGTGCAGGTATTGAACGGCGATGGCGCCCTCAAACAGCAAGGGCAACTGCACCGACAGCAGGCGGCGTTGTGCCGGACGGGCCCAGCGCATTTGCTTCCATGCGGGGGCCATATCCAGCGCGTAGCCGGCCGTCATGCGGGTGAAATAGGCCCGCAGCGGGGAGCCCTCCAAACGAGCGCTTAATGACGCCATAACCCATTCGTTGAACCCCGGGCCGTAGTTGCCGTTTGCCAGGAGATATAATTCGGCTTTTACGTCGGCAGCTACGCTACGCATTTCAACGTGTCGGTCTTGATGGTTTTGTCGGTCTTTTTGTACTCCTACCATGTTCGGCTATCTTTTGGGCTTTGCGGACGCGCAAACCCACAAAGGGCAACGCGATCGCGAACCGATTGACACAAATAAACGCACGCATCCCTTGAGAAGTAGGAAGTAAAAAGCAGGACCTGATGGGTCGCTTGCTTGCCCGCTCTTTTCCTCGCCTTGTTAATGTCGCTTTCTTATGATTTGTTACCAGCTACGCGGGCCGTTATGTTTTTTATAGTTCATAATTCGTGCCTAAGTATTTTTTATGACGTACAAGATTCTTTAACATTGAAAAATAAGGCTTTACACCGGGCTAAAGCTACGTGCGGGCGTACAAAGCCCATCGAAAGACCGTTCGTTTTTGAAAAAAATCCGTTTCCAAACGAAAAAAATTCGTTTTCACCCTCATTTATAGTCCAATATGGACAAATGTTGGTTGCAAAACTGATAATCGGAGGGCACGTTGGAGGCCACGATGAGTACCCTGTGGCGGGTATATTGTTCTACTAAGCCGAGGTACCATTCGGCCCCTTGGGCATCGAGGTTGGTGGTAGGCTCGTCGAGCAGCACTAAGGCGGTATCGGAGAGCAGGGCTAAGGCGAGCTTGAGACGCTGCTTCATACCGCTGGAGAAATCGCGGATGAGGGTATGCCGGGCCTTGGGCAGAGCCAGCACATCGAGCAGTACGGCGGCGTCCATGCCATCGAGGAAAGGTTTGAAGCGCTGATGGAATCGCACGGCCTCCGGCAGGGTAAACTCTTCGATGAGTTCGATGTAAGGAGCGGCATACGACAGTTGGCGGTATACCTCATCTACCCTCAGGGGTTGTTGGTTGAGGGAAAAAGCAATTTGGCCCCGGCTGGGGGTAAGGTGGCCGGAAAGCATGCGCAAAAGCGTAGATTTTCCGACCCCGTTGGGCCCGGTGATGGCATAGCGGCCACCGGGCTGAAAGGTGAAATCAATCTGCCGGATAATCCATTCCCGGCCATAGCGTTTACCGACCTTGGTCAGCTCAATCTTCATAGACGTTGGCCCCGTTTACCGAGCTGCGATAGCCGCGCACGATGCCCGACTCGGCCTGGCGGATAAAATCGAGGATGACATTGCGCTCGGGGCTGGCCTCAAATTCCGACTCGATGAGGTGGAGGGCATTGCTGAGCGAATGGCCGCGCTGGAACAAGGTGCGATAGATGTTGTGTATCGTTTGGATTTGTACATCGGAGAACTGCCGACGCTTGAGGCCTACGTTATTGACGCCGATGTACATTAGCGGCTCGCGGGCGGCGCGTATGTAGGGCGGCACATTTTTGCGCACCAGCGAGCCGCCGGCCACAAAGCTATGTTGCCCGATGCGGGTAAACTGCTGTACGCCTACCTGTCCTTCCACGATGGCCCAATCTTCGATGTGGACGTGGCCGGCCAAGTTGACATTATTGGCTAAGATGACGTGATCGCCCAGGATACAATCGTGGGCTACGTGCACATAGGCCATCAGGAGGCAGCCTTTGCCTACGGCGGTGCGCATGGCCTGGGCAGTACCCCTGTTGATGGTGACGTATTCCCGAACGGTTGTATCATCGCCCACTTCGGTGGTGGTGTATTCCCCCTTGAATTTGAGGTCCTGGGGAATGGCCGAGATGACGGCTCCGGGGAATATCTTTACATTGCTGCCTATGCGGGCGCCTTCGTAGATGGTGACGTGGGAGCCTATCCAGGTGTCGTTGCCTATTTCTACGTCTTTTTCGATGTAGCAGAAGGGGCCTATGGTTACATTTTCCCCGATTTTGGCCTCCGGATGGACCACGCTGAGTTCGTGCTGACCTTTCATGTTACGAGCGCTTGACGATTTGTGCAGTAAGTTCGGCTTCCGAGACGATGCGCGTGCCCACGTATGCCGTGGCCCTCATCTGGCAAATGCCGCGACGAACGGGCGCCATGAGTTCCATGCGAAACAAGACGGTATCGCCGGGTACAACTTTCTGCTTGAATTTAGCATTCTCGATTTTCAGGAAGTAGGTATCCCAGTTGCCGGGGTCTTCGACGCCCGACAGGGCCAGGATGCCGCCCGTTTGGGCCATGGCTTCAATTTGGAGTACGCCGGGCAACACGGGATTGCCGGGGAAGTGCCCCTGAAAGAAGGACTCATTAAAAGTGATGTTTTTAACGCCTACCACATGGGTATCCGACAGCTCAATGATTTTGTCGATGAGCAGGAAGGGGTAGCGATGGGGCAGCCATTGGGCTATTTTTACACTATCGAACAGCGGTTCGGCATCGGGGTCGTACTTGGGTAGCCCCTTTAGGCGGCGCTGTTCGGTGAGGTGCTTTTTCAGCATGCGGGTAAACTCTATGTTGGCGCGATGCCCCGGTTTTGTGGCCAGTACTTTGCCTTTGATGGGCGCGCCCAGCAGCGATATGTCGCCAAGCACGTCGAGTAGTTTGTGGCGGGCGGGTTCGTTCTGAAAGTGGAGCTCTAAGGTATTGAGCACGCCTTCCCTATTGACCTCTATTTTGGGGCGCCCCATGCGCTCGGCTAAGCCGTCGAGCACCGACTGGCTCACGGGGCGGTCGGCTATGACTATGGCATTGGTAAGGTCGCCGCCTTTGATGAGGTTGTGGGAAAACAACATCTCCAGCTCGTGCAAAAACACGAAAGTGCGGCAGGGGGCAATCTCGGCGGCATAATCGCCGAGTTCGCGGAGCGTGGCATATTGCTGGCCCAGTATAGGCGAATTGAAATCGATCATGGCCACGGCCTCAAAGTCGTCGCAGGGCAGGGCGATGAGCTCGGCGCCGGTAGCTTCGTCGCGGTAGGTGATGGGGCTTTCCACGACGAAATAATCGCGGGGGGCTTCCTGATCTTCGATATCGGCTTCAAGCAGCATTTTTACAAAAGGAGCTGCCGAGCCGTCGAGGATGGGCATTTCCGGGCCGTCGATCTGGAGCAGGGCGTTATCGATTTGTAAGCCAAACAAAGCAGAAAGCACGTGTTCGACGGTACTCACCGAGGCGGCGCCAGATTGCAGCGTTGTGCTCCTTTCTGTATTGACTACCCGGTTGACATCGGCATTGATCATGGGCTGGTCTGGCAGGTCTGTGCGCTGAAACCGATAACCGTGGTCAATGGGAGCGGGTAGAATGTTCAGTGTAACGGTGGCGCCGGTGTGCAACCCTACCCCGGAAACCGACACTGCTTTTTTTATCGTTCTTTGATTCATACTGCAGATAAACGAAGACAACAGAAAATTTCGGCAAAGGTAGTTCAATTGAACCAAAAGGCGGCAACGATTTTCAAAACGCCTGCCCGCCGGTTATCCTTCGCCTTTGAGTAGTTTATTGATTTGGCGGTAGAGCTGGGGCAGTTGCTTGAACACCGCGTAGCTGCGCAGGTAATCGGTATACGGTATGGCCGGCGAGCCGAAGAGCGCCGCGCCTTTCTCCGTAACGCTGCCGGCGATGCCGCTTTGCGCCTGAATCTTTACGCCGTCTGCTACCTGAATGTGGCCCACGAAGCCCACCTGCCCGCCAATGCGGCAGTGCGCTCCGATGCGGGTGCTGCCGGCGATGCCGGTTTGGGCGGCGATGACGGTATGGGCGCCTATTTCAACGTTATGCCCAATCTGGATGAGGTTGTCGAGTTTCACTCCGGTGCGGATGATGGTGCTACCCATCGTAGCCCGATCTATGGTGGTACCCGCTCCTATTTCTACATCGCTTTCCACCACTACGTTCCCCACCTGAGGTACCTTCTGGTTGGCGCCGTCGGCATCCGGCGCAAAGCCGAAGCCGTCGCTGCCTACTACTACATTGGCATGAACGATGCAGCGGTCGCCAATAAAACAACCGTGCAAAATTCTGGCCCCCGGAAAGATGCGCACATCCTGCCCGATGTGTACGTTGGGGCCAATGTACACCTGATCGTGCAGCACCGTGCCGGCGCCCACTACCGCGCCCCGCTCCACTACGCTAAACCGGCCTACCGCCACGTCGGCAGCGAGGCGGGCTTCAGGGTGTACAAAAGCCTGAGCCGCCACGCCCGAATGCGTCAGTGCCTTAGCGGGATCAAAGCGCTGAAGCAACTGTGCAAAGGCCTCCCTTACATTATCTACCCGAATGAGCGTGGCCGCTATGGGTTGCTGAGGCATGAAGGTTCGTTCTACAATAAGTACCGAGGCCCCGGTAGTATAGGCATACGGTTCGTATTTAGGGTGCCCTAAAAAAGATACTTCTCCAGGGCCGCCTTCCTCAATTTTTCCGGGGCGATTTACCGTAACGAGCGGGTCTCCCTCTAGGTCGCCGCCCAGCAGTGTTGCTAGTTCTTTGGCCGTCAATTGCATGGCGCAAAGGTAGGAAAAAAGTATCGGGGCTGACAAAAGAAAAATACCCGCCCCTGCTGCGTAAAACCCATTAACCCAGCCAACCAATTCCAAAAAGTTTATCTTTGCCGTAAAAAATTTGGAACGCAAGATAAAGATAGGCACCCGCGGCAGCCAATTGGCGCTCTGGCAAGCGCGCTACCTGCAAGCCGAGCTCAAGGGCATTGACATTGACAGCGAGTTGGTTATCATCAAAACCCAGGGCGACCGCATCCAACACCTCAGTTTCGATAAGATAGAAGGCAAAGGTTTTTTCACCAAAGAACTCGAAGATGCCCTGCTGGCCAACGAAGTCGACCTCGCCGTCCACTCCATGAAAGACCTGCCCACCCAAATGCCCGAAGGGCTGACCTTAGCCGGCGTATCCTATCGTGAAGACCCGGCCGACTGGCTGCTGGCGCGCCAGGAAACCGCCGATGAAAACCTCCTCCTCGGCCTGCCCGCTTCGGCCCGCGTGGGCACCTCATCGGCCCGCCGCAAAGCCCAGTTGCTGGATATGCGCCCCGACCTCCAGCTCTCCGACCTGCGCGGCAATGTGCCCACCCGCATAGAAAAACTCCGCTCCGGCGCCTGCGATGCCATTATGCTCGCCGCTGCCGGCCTCAGCCGTCTCCAACTCGACCTCCAGGGGTTGCGCATCGAACGATTCAGCCCCCGCGAATTCACCCCCGCTCCGGCCCAGGGCGTACTGGCCTATCAGGTGCGCGAGAGCGATCTGGAGCTCCGACGAGCCCTCAAGCCCCTGCACCATCCCGATGTGGCTGCACGCACCAACGTAGAGCGCAAAGTACTGCAACTTATGGGCGGCGGCTGTCATCTGCCACTCGGCGTTTACTGCGAAGTCGACGCCCTCGGCAACTACCACGTCTGGGCCGCCATGGCCGAACAATGGGACGCTCCGCTGCGCCGTACCCGCCTGTCGTCGAGTACCAGCGCCGGGTTGGCCGAACAAGTTGTAGCCTCATTGAAAATTGCTTAAAATCAGACATTTAGCCCAAATAAAACCATTACCCGACAAATCAATAGCCAAATATTAGGCCAATTTCCCGTTTTTTACCTACCTTTGCGCCCCGCCTTCCCTCATAAAATAGTAGGCATATATACCCTTAGCTATACCCAATTAGCAAAAGTGGATTCTATTGTTCTGGTTATTAAAAGTTTAGTGTAATAGCATTATGCAAGACAAAATGGTAAAAATCGCCGTCTACTACGACGGCAACTATTTCCTCCACGTTAGTAATTATTACAATTACGACCACGCACGGCGGCGCAGGCTCAGCATTACCGGCCTTCATCAGTTCATCCGCCAGCACGTTGCTCAGGAAGAAGGTTCTGACCCCCGGCACTGCCAAATCGTCGACGCCCATTATTTTCGCGGGCGGCTGAGCGCCCAGGAGGCTTATCAACGCGGCCAGGTGCTGTATTGGGATCGCGTATTTGACGACATCCTCATGTCGGCAGGCATTACCACCCACTACTCGCCCCTCAAAAACAACAACGGCAAGCGCGAAGAAAAAGGCATCGACGTTTGGCTCGCCTTAGAAGCTTTAGAGCAGGCTTACCTCAAAAAGTTTGACGTCATGGTGCTCATCGCCAGCGATGGCGACTATGTGCCCTTAGTGCGCAAGCTCAACACCTTGGGCGTAAGGGTAATGGTGCTGTCGTGGGACTTTGAATTCACCACCGACAACGGCAAAATGATGGTCACGCGCACAGCCCAGGACCTCCTCGAAGAGGTGTCCTACCCCGTGCCCATGCACGAAATCATCGACAATCGCCTGCGGCGCAACGACCCCGTCATCACGGCCCTGTTTGTACCCGGCGAAAGCAAGCTGCGCTCGCCGCATCCTACCTTCGAGGAAGGCGGCGAAACTCACTACGCTTCCGACACCGAGCTGCCGGTTATTGAAGAGGGCGAATCACAAATTGGCGAAATCCTCAGCCTCAAAAATGGCTACGGCTTTATCAAATACCCGCCCAACAATCTCTTCTTCCACTACACCAGTGTCAAAGACCTCGACTTCAACGATTTACTCATTGGCGACCGCGTCGAATTTACCCTCCAGAAAAACGACGAAGGCCAGTACATCGCCACCAGCGTACGCCTCGTAGAAGAAGAATAAACCTGCATCCGGAACTGCATAGACAGACATATCCTTTCTCTGCACCGGCATCATCCCGGACGTTAGCCCTGGCTCGCGTTCGGGATGTTTGTTTTTAGGGGGGCCGCCGCAGTGAGGGCGGGGCTTAGCAACAGTGCATATCCTGCCGCTACCACTCCCCGCCCTCACCGCGGCGCCGGGTCGTCCGCTATTATACCCCCCCCCCTTAGCCCGCAGAACGCACGCTGCGCTATTCCACGAACCGAGGGGGGGGGTATACCGCTCCCACCCCTGCCCCGGGCGCCATCCTCCGAAAGCGAAAAACCCGAACAGCGCACAATGCCTGCCCGGGTTTTTCCCATTTATGGTTTCCAGTAAGAAGTCATACATCTTGGCCTGGATACAACCTTTGCCGTTGCTAAGGTTGCATAAACCACAGTTCGTAAGTATGGTAGTCGGGGTTGTTGCCGCCGAAAGTATTCAGCGATTCGCGGTTCCACACATACTCCGAGTTATAGCGGGGCCGCAGGCGGTAAGCCGGCTTGCCGCTGTTGTCGAGAAAGAAGGTAGTGGGCAGCTTAAAGCCCGTGTACACATCGCTGCTATACCGGTAGCGGCGCATGTCCACCCAGGTTTCAAGGGCGCCATGTATCCATAGCGAAATGTACTTCTGGAGCATGATGTCGCTGATCTTGAGGTCGGTACCATTTTGTGGTACTGCCGCCGAAGCCAAATAAGCATCCCGGTCGGCAGCAGCTACGCCTGCAAAGTCCATGTGCGCAATGATGCCGTTGCGGAAAGCATCGTAAGCCATACCCTTATTGCCTTTGATAAAGGCAGCCTCGGCCTTGATAAACTGTATCTCCGAATACGTCGCCAGCGGATGCGGCGCATTATTCGTAAAGATGTACTTGCCAGGTATCTGTGCTGCATTGGTCACCGTAGGCGCCACGCCCCACAGCAGCGGAATGCGGCGCGGGTTGTTGTTTACGTTGGTGGTATCGCCCAGCGTAGGCGTCACGCCCCGGTATACCATATCCGGCGACTCCGTCAGCATCTTCGACAAGCGGGGGTCTACCACTCCGCCAAACACCGTGCCATCAAGGAGGCTCACGATGTAAGTCGACTGGCGGTAAGTGCGCAGGTTGTTGCGCACGGGGCCAAAAAAGTTGCCGTCGGCCGAGTTGGTTCCGGCATGGGGTACGTTGAAGTTGTCCGCATTGGAAGCCAGCGACAGGTCGCAATACTCAATCACCTTGTCGGGGTTGTACGACGACTTGTTGGAAACGTGGTGGGCATTGCGGGCCAATACGCTGTATACAAATTTGGTCCACTTGGCGCGATCGCCGGCATACACCAGATCGCCCCGGGCCAGCCCCGCCTGACTGACGCCTCCGTCGGAGCGGGCCAGGTCGTCGAGGGCCTCCATGCACAGGCGTTCTACCTCAGCGTATACATCCTGCTGGGGGTCGAAGTCGAATACGTAGCGGTTGGGCTCCCAGGCCTGGCGCAAAATCATCTCCCCGTTTACGTCGGTGGTGGTTTGCCAGCTCCAGGCGCGAATGGCCTTAGCCACGCCAATGTAGTCCCATTGCTCTTTGGGGGTAGCCTGCTCGATGATGAGGTCGATGTTTTTGCCAATCGACCAGTAGTGGGAGCGCCACTTTTCGCCGCCGGCATCGCTGCCCGCCTGATAGCCGTGCTGATCCCAAACGTTATTGGTGGCCGTAGAGGCCCAGTTTTGTACATACTGCCCTACATAGCGGGTGTCAAACGACTCTCCTCTCACCATTTGGGAGAGGATGGGCGGCAGCAGGGCAAACCCTTCGGCAACCTGAGGGTTGCTGGGGTCAAAGTTGATATCAAGGTAGTCCTCGCAACCCGAAGCGAAAGCCATCACTAAGGCGAGGGTAAGCGGTAAATATAGTTTGCGTTTCATTATTGACAGCTTATGGTTAATTAAAAGGTAGCCGACAGGCCCACCGAGAAGGTACGCGGCAGGGAAACCTTGCCGAAGTCCATGCCAAAACCGCCGGCGCCGCCGGTAGCCGGCGTAGTGGTGCTCACGTAGGGGTCGGCGCCCGTGTAGTTGGTGGTCAGAAACAGGTCGGTACCGTTTACAAACAAGCTCAGCCCTTTGATACTCTTGTTGGGGCCCAGCCAATTGCCGCGAAAATCGTAGCTGATGGTTACGTCGCGCAGACGCAGCCAGTTGATGTCGCGCTCGATAAAGTCTTCCGGCTGTATCACTACGCTGTAATACTGATCGTTGGCGCTGGGGATAATTTCTTTGGTATTGACCGTAGGATTATCCGACTCTTCGTTGCCATCGCGCAGCACGCCCGGGAATACAAAAGCCTCATCGCGATCGAGGGTGCGGGTGCTGAGGCCGTTGCGGGCTAAGTAAAATTCGTTGCCGTTGAAAATATCGCCGCCTACGCGAATGTCGAGCAGGAAGGAGAGGGTAAAGTTTTTCAGGAAACGGAATTCGTTGACTACGCCGATGACGAAGTCGGGGTTGCGATCGCCGATGGGCAGGAAGTTGGCGTTGCGCAGCGGGAAGCCCGTAGCGGGGTCGATGAGGATATCGCCGCGGCTGTTGCGCAGGTAACTCCAGCCGCCGATGGCGGTAGCCGAGCCCGCGCCCCGGCTGTTAAGATCGGGATAATAGCGGTTGGTAGCGCTGCTGAACGAAGCTGCCAGTACGCTGGCCGGCGCAAAGGCGCTGGCGCGCACGTTGTCGTAGACCCAGGTATCGGAGTCGTAGTATTCAGCTACGTCAGCGGGCAGACTGATAACCTCGGTGGCGTACTTGGTAAAGTTAACGGAGATGTCCCAGCTAAAATCGGGCTTGCGAACAGGTTCTAAGCCAAGCTGGATTTCCAAGCCTTTGGTATTCAGTTCGCCGCCATTGAGCAGACCGAAGATAAAGCCTGTGCCATAGCTTAGGCGCTGGGTAACGATCTGGTCGCTGATGGTTTTGGAGAATACGGCTACATCCAGCGATACGCGGCCTTTGAAGAAGCTGAGGTCGGTACCGACTTCGTAGCTTTGTACGGTTTCGGGCTTCAGGGCGGGGTTGTCGCCGAAGAAGTCGTAGAGGAAACCGCCGCCGGTGGTAGTCTGAGGCACGAGGCGCGCACGGATGCGGTAGGGCGGCGCGGGGTTGCCCACCTGGGCAAAAGAAGCGCGCAGCTTACCGAAATCGAGGATGCCCGTCTTGCCTTTGATGCCCGGCATATCGGTGAACACGAATGTAAGGCCCGCCGACGGATAGAAGTAAGAGCGGCTTTCAACCGGCAGGGTGCTCGACCAGTCGTTTCGGCCGGTGAGGTTGAAGATCAGCCAGTTTTGATAATTGAGTTCCGCCTTGGCAAATGCGCCCAACAAGCGGCGGCGCGTCAGGATGGTGCGGTTGCGCTGGGTGGCGGGATCGGTATTGTTGATGCTGTTGAAATCGGGGAGGTATACTTTCTCGCCGTATACTGAAGTGGTTTCATTGCGGCGATAGTCGTTGGCCATACCCACAACCAGGGAGTACTTGAGCTGCCCTTTGTCGTTGCGCAGGGTAGTAAACAGGTTCATATTGAGCATCTGCCCGATGTCGGTGTAGTTTTCCGTCCAGCCGGAGCGGGTGAAGCCCAGGTTCGACTCGGGGTGGAAGTAGCGGTTGGCATTGGTGGTATAAACGTCGGCGCCAAAGCGGCCCGTCACTGTCCACCAGGGTTTGATGGTAGCATCGAGGCTGATGTTGCCTATGGTGCGATCGGTTTGTTCTTTGCGCGCATTTTTATACACATCAAAGAAAGGGTTGGCGTTATCCGTGCCGGGCGTTGCATTGGGCAGCGTCAGGCGGCGGGTGCCGGCCGGCGTAAGGTAGTCGCCGGCGTCCTGATCGGAAGGATAGCGCAGCAAGGTGAGCAGGTAGCCATCGGAGCCGCCGGGAGGCAGTACGTTGTTGTTGCGGGCATAGCTAAAGCGGGTGGATGCTTTGAGCCAGGGCAATAATTTGGCTTCGCTGCTGATGGCGGCATTGACTTGGTCGTATTCATTGGTAGGAATAACGCCTTGATTTTTGATATAGGCGCTGGACAAGCGGTAGGTGATCTTGTCGGAGCCGCCCTCAAAGGCCAGGTCATGGCGCATATTGGTACCGCGTTGGAAGAAGCTGCCCAGGTTGTCGTAAAACTGGGTAGCAGACTCATACTTAGGCCCAAAGAAATCGGGATCGTTGGCATCTACGATGCCGTTGCGGCCGCGGCCATATACCTGCTGGATTTCGGGGAAGCGGTACACCTCTGCTACGGAAAAGCGGTTGCGGTAAGTGAGGCGGCCGGCGCCGGCGCGCCCTTTGCTGGTAGTGATGACGATGACGCCATTGGCGCCTTCGTTGCCGTAGAGGGCGGCGGCTTCGGGGCCCTTCAACACCGTCACGTTCTCAATGTCGTTGGGGTTGAGCTCGGCCAGACGGCTGGTGGTTTCGTCGCGGTTGTTGTTGACGTTGGGCGAAATGCCGGCCCCATCGGAATACAGCGTATGCTGGTTGAGGGCGCTGCTGTTGATGGGCAGGCCGTCGAGTACGATGAGGGGCTGGTTGCTGTTGCCGATGGAGTTTACCCCCCTCAGGTTGATGTTAACAGAGCCGCCTGCCAGGCCGCTGGTGGGGGTAAGCGACAGGCCTGCCACGCGCCCTTGCAGCGACACAAAAGCGTTGTCGCGTTGGGTATTGAGCAGGGCTACCCCCGACACCGATTGGGTAGAGTAGCTCAGTTTGCGGCGGTCTTCGCGTATGCCCAAAGCCGTAACGACGACTTCCTCCAACTGAGCGGCCGAAATCGTGAGTACGATGCTGAGGGTAGTGGCGCGGCCTACGGTAATGGTTTCCGTATTCATACCCACCATAGCTACTTCGAGCTGCTGGCCTTCGGAAGCCATGATGCTGAAGTTGCCGTCGATGTCGGTGACGGTACCATTGGCTGTGCCTTTTACGAGAATGGTGGCGCCAATGAGCGGCTCTCCGGCTTCGTCTGTTACGGAGCCTGAAATTTTCTGTTGCGCCTGCGCCAAGCCGAAGCCCAGCACCACCAGCAACAGCGTCAGCAACGGTCGGATCGTTGCTTTGCTTTTTGTCGTTAAACTAGTGAACATAAAGCGATTGTTTGTTAAAAATAAACTAAAGCCAACAAAAATAACACATCTACTTTAATTTGCTTGTTTTTTACAAATAACATTTTACTTCCTCCTTATTTATATTTGGCCTAAATAAGTCCGGCGGATAAAAAGAGTTCATAGCCAGTTTGTTAGCCGGCGTTGTTTTAGGGGCGGGCGCCCGGCCTAGCGATGCGGAGGGGTGGCGGCTTCCGGCCGCCAGACGGCGCCCCCAAAGGCGCCGGCCGAGCGATGAGCGAGCCCCGCAGCGTAGCGACCCCGCGCAGGATGCCAACGGAGCCAACTGCTATGCGGGGAAGGCCCCTTTAATTGCAGAATTTTAAAATACACTTAGTTTAGAAAATCAAATAAATATATATTTTTTTGATGATTTTTATTTTTTTTGGAAGTGAAAGTGAAAGAAAGTAAGGGGCGCTGCGTAACAGGTATACAAATTGATCAGAACCACTAAAAAACGACCACCATGAAAAATCAACGCTTTTTCCGACTGAGCCGACTGCTGGGCCTTATGGCGCTGGCGCTGCTCTTTACGCGCTGCGAAGCCGGGGTAACCGGCACTGAAAACCAGGCGAATGCCGGTACGGGGGCGTGTATGCGCGATTCGGCGGCGGTATGCGCCTGCATCAGTGCGCAGTACCCGCAAGAGTCGCTATCCGATACAGAAATAGCCGCCCTGCTGTATATGCGGGAGGAAGAAAAGCTGGCCCGCGATGTATATACGGCCTTGGGCGAGCGGTGGCAGGCGCCAATTTTTGGCAACATTGCCGACTCGGAGGAGCGCCATACAGAAGCTGTGCGCTGCCTGCTGACCAAATATGCTTTAGCTGACCCGGCAGCGGGTAAATTGGCGGGCGAGTTTTTCAATCCTGAGTTACAAGCCCTCTACACCGCGCTGACGGCTCAGGGCCAAACCAGCCTGAACGATGCGCTGGCGGTAGGCGCCACCATTGAAGACCTGGACCTCAGCGACTTGGATACCCGCCGGGCGGCTGTAGACAATGCCGATATATTGGCCGTGTTCGATAATTTAGCCAAGGGTTCACGCAATCACCTTCGGGCATTTACGGGTCAATTGGCTACTGCGGGCATAACCTATGTACCGGTTTACATTCGTGCAGAAGTTTACCAGCAGATTGTTACCTCGCCTAAAGAAAAAGGAGGCGGACTGTGCGAAGGCGGTTGTGGCGATGCCGCCGGATGCCGAAATAACGGCGCCAATGGAGGTTGCGCCAACAATGGCCAGGGCAACGGCCGGGGCGGCAATCACGGCGGGCGGCGCAACGGGCGCGGCTAAAAGTTGGCTCATTGGGGCCGCCGGCAGCAGATGTAGCTACCGGCGGCTCATTTTTTTTATCTTCACCCTGAAATTGCTGCCTTCATGCTGGTTTCCAAAAAAATATGCGACGAGCTCAGCGATGCTGAAATAGTGCAAAAAGCGCTGGATGAGGTCGACTTTTTTTCCTGCCTGTATACCCGCTACGAGGCTCAGTTGCTGCGCTACATCAGTCATTTGGGCAGCGTGCCGGCAGCAGAGGCCGAAGACCTGCTTCAGGAGGCTTTCATCAAGGTATGGCGCAACCTCAGGGCTTTCAACCCTGCTATGAAACTATCGAGCTGGCTCTACCGGATTGTTCACAATCAGGTAATTTCGAGTCTGCGGCGGCAGCGCTCGTTTGGCAAAGACCGGATGGCGCTGTGGAAAGACGCCTTTATGGCCACTCTGCCTGCCGACGAGCCTTCGCCCGCCGAAGCCTTTGACGCAGCGGCCTTGACGCATGAGGTGGTGGAACAACTGCCCCTGCCCTACCGCGAAGTACTCGTGCTGCGCTACTTTGAGCAACTGAGTTATGAAGACATATCCGACATACTGGAATTACCGGAGGGCACCGTCGCCACCCGGCTCAATCGGGCTAAAAGAGCCTTTGCCCGGGCGGCGGCACATACGGCCCTTAACCCGCAAAACCAATGACCATGAGCAATGCACAACGACTTGTTGAACGCATCCGCAGCGACAGGCTGAAACCCCGGCCGCGCTGGATGTTTGCAGCGATGACAGCGCTGTTGCGGCTGGCCTATGTCGCCTCGGCAGCGCTGGGGGCGCTGGCCTTTTCGGTGGTGTTGTTTGCGGTGCAACAGGCCGAGTTCAATTTGCTGACGCACGCTACGCATTCGCGGCTGGAGTTGTTTTTATCGCTGTTGCCTTTGGCCTGGCTGGGGCTTTTAGCCGTAGGGCTGGCTTTGGCGGCCGACAGCGCCCGGCGGCAGCCCGGCGGGTATAAGATTGCCTTTGCGAGGCGATTGTTGTATAGCTTAGGTATGAGCGCCGTATTGGGTACTGTGCTGTTTGTGGCCGGCGGAGCGCAAGTGCTGGAGCGCAGTTTTGCCGAACGGGTTGGATTTTACGAAAGCCTGCAAGAAAAAAAAGCAAGGATGTGGTCGCAGCCGGAGCGCGGTTATTTGTCGGGCGAACTATTGGAAGCCAACGGAGCGCAACTGCGACTGCGCGCTTTTGACGGGCAGGAGTGGGCGGTGCGCTACGACAGTGTTTCGTTCATAGCGCCCATTGTACGGCTATTGCCTGGCGATACCATCAAAATAGTGGGCATACAACGGGCGGAGCGGGCATTTTCGGCCCGGGAGATCCGGCCCTGGGTGGGACTTGGCCGCCGCAGGCATCGGCATTAGCGCCACTTCACTTTTCTTCATCCGACAGCAGATCGGGCCTGCGGGCGCGGGTTCGGGCGAGGGCTTGCTCGTAGCGCCATTCCTCTATGCGGGGAAAATTGCCGCTGGAGAGTACTTCGGGCACCTTCCAGCCGCGATACTCGGCCGGGCGGGTGTATACGGGCGGCGAGAGCAGGTTGTCTTGAAAAGAATCGAAGAGGGCGCTGGTTTCGTCGTTGAGGACGCCGGGCAGCAACCGGCCGAGGGAGTCGACGAGGACGGCGGCAGGTAGTTCGCCTCCGCTGAGCACATAGTCGCCGATGCTGATTTCGAGGGTTACATAATGCTCGCGGATGCGCTCGTCGATGCCTTTGTAATGGCCGCTGACGAGCAGCAGATTTTGCTTCATGGAGAGGCGGTTGGCGGTTTTCTGGTCGTAGCGCTGACCGTCGGGGGTGAGGAAGATGACCTCGTCGTAGGTGCGCTGGGCCATGAGGTCGTCGAGGCAATTGGCTAAGGGTTCTACCATCATTACCATACCTGCGCCGCCGCCAAACTGGTAGTCGTCTACCTGCTTATGGCGCCCCAAACCGTAGGCCCTCAGGTCGTGGACAGCCACGGTGAGCAGGCCTTTATCCTGAGCGCGCTTGAGGATGGAGTGCTGGAAGGGGCTTTCGAGCAGTTCCGGCAAAACGGTAATGATGTCGATGCGCATATTCTCAAAAAATTGATTGGGTGCAAAAATAGGCCAGAATTTCCAGAATTTTAGCGAGCGGGAAATTCTGGCGAGCGGCTATTTGCCCTTCCAACTGAAATTCCAGGTAATGCTGGGTATCACCGGAAACAGCGATACTTTATAGGCTTTGGCCTGGGCGGTACCGGCGCTGACATCGGCTTCGAGGTCGTAGTAGATGAAGAAAGGATTGCGCCGGTTGTAGGCGTTATAAACAGAAAACACCCAACTGCTGGATAGTCGCCCCCGGGCGTCGGGGTTGGGTACGTAGGTGGCCGAAAAGTCGATGCGATGATAGGGCTGTACGCGGGCGCTGTTGCGCACGCCGTACTCCTGCACTAAGTTCTGGTCGATGAAGTAGAGGCTGCGCAGGGGCGTAAAGGCCTGGCCGGTGCCGTATACAAAGACGCCGCTAACTTCCCATTTTTTGCTGAGCTGGTAGTTGGCTACCACCGATACGTCGTGGGTGCGGTCGTATACGGCTGGGAATACCTCGCCCTCGTTGATGTCGGGGAAGATGCGCTCTGTGCGAGAGAGGGTATAGCCGATCCAGCCGGTAAAGTCGCCTCGTTTTTTGTTGACGAACAGCTCTAAGCCGTAGGCGCGGCCTTTGCCGAAGACGAACTCGTTTTCGAGGTCGGCGGCCGCGTTATCGACGTAATTTTCGCGATAGTCGATTTGATTCTGAAGATCGCGATAGTAGGTTTCTACGCTTACCTCATAACGGTTGTCGAAGAGGTTGCGGAAATACCCGATGGCGTACTGCACGCCCCGTTGAGGTTTTACGCGCTCGGTACTGGGCACCCATACGTCGGCAGGCAGCGTGGAGGTGCTGTTGCTCACGAGGTGGATGTACTGATTGGTGTAGGTGATGCCGCCCTTTAGGCTGGCGTCGGGGCTGAGGCTATACCTGAAAGTAAGGCGGGGCTCCCAGCCGGTATACGTGGTTACGGGATCGCCCTTGGCATATTCCTGCCCGTCTACTTTGGAGGTATACGGCCCCAATTGGGTAAACCAGCTCCAGCGCAGGCCGGCATTGACGCCGAGGCGCTTGCTGATACGCCAGTCGTCCTGCACATAAAAGGCGCCCTCGTGTGCGAAGCGGGCCGTCTGGTTGTTGGTGAAGGTCTCCTCGCCATTGGTGGCCCGGGCTACGTTGGGCGTAAGGCGATGGTAGATGTACTGGGCGCCGTAGCGAACGTGGTGTTCGGGGAGCGGATAATAGTCGAAGTCGAGTTTGAAGTTATAGTCGCGCACGCCGCTGAAGACGTCCACTTCGAAATCGCCCTGGCCGCCGTTGAACCCAAAGTCGTAGTCGTTGTAGATGGCCGACAGGTTGAAGAAAAGTTTTTCGCCGAAGAGATGGTTCCAGCGCAGGGTAGCCGTACCATTGCCATAGGGCAGGTTGAAGGAAAAATCGCGCACGTTGCTGCGATAAGTGAGCACGTCGCGGCCAAAGTAAGCGCTGAGGAAGATGCGGTCGCGCTCGCCGGCTTTGTAGTTTACTTTGGCATTAAAATCGTAGAAGTAGTAGTTGGTGCCGGCGAAATTGGTGCGCTTGAGAAAGGGTTGGGCCAGATCGAGGGCGTAAGTTCGGCGAGCCGACACAATAAAGGAGGCTTTATTGCGCACGATGGGCCCTTCTAAGGTGAGGCGGCTGGCAATGAGACCGATGCCTCCGGTGAGCGCAAAGTTTTGTTGGTTGCCCTCCTTCATTTGAACATCAACCACCGACGACAGCCGGCCGCCGTATTGAGCGGGCATCCCTCCTTTGTAGAGGGTTGTATTCTTGAGGGCATCGGAGTTGAACACCGAAAAGAAGCCCAAGAGGTGGCCTGAGTTGTATACCACGGCTTCGTCCAGCAGTACTAAGTTTTGGTCGGGTCCGCCGCCGCGCACATAAAAGCCGGCATTGCCTTCGCCGGCCGACAACACCCCCGGCAGCAACTGCAGGGCCTTCAACACGTCCACTTCTCCAAAAAGGGCCGGCAGTTTTTTGATTTGTTCTACGGAGGTTTCAACCACGCCCATCTGGGTCGACTCTACGTTGGCGCGCACGTCTTCGGCGGTTACCACCACCTCTTCCAGGGCTACGCCTTCGGTCATTTCCACGGTCATGGTTTTGTTGGCGCGCAGGTCAATGGTTTTCTCCTGATCGGTAAAGCCTAAGTAGCTGTATACGATGGTGTACTGCCCTGCCTCCAGGGTGAGGGAGTAAAAGCCGTAGGCATTGGTAGCTGCGCCTTTCAGCGGATTATCCTTCACGTACACATTGGCGCCGATGAGGGTTTCGCCAGTGCTTTCATCTTTCACATAGCCACTGAGGGTAAAACGCTGTTGGGCGCTCAGGGCGGCGGTTGTCATCAGCAGCAGCAGGGCCGGCAGTAACCGTAGCTTCATATTGCTTTTTGAGGTTGGTTGGCTATGGAACAGCAAAAAGAGGGAAGAGGTTTGTCAAAAGGAAAAAACCCCGCTGCAATGGCGCTTTGCATATTACTTTGATGCTACCTTTGCGGCCGGCTTTCAAACCTAACCAAGTACTATGGCCACTTCGACCACTCCGTCTATGGTTTTCGACCGGGCGTCGCTCAGCGATGAGCAACTGTTGAACTTGTACGAGCATCTGCTCCGCCCCCGCATGATAGAAGAAAAAATGCTGAAGCTGCTGCGCCAGGGTAAGGTGAGCAAGTGGTTTTCGGGCATTGGGCAGGAAGCCATCAGCGTGGGCATTACGCGGGCCCTGCTACCGGATGAGTTTATCTTCACCCTGCACCGCAACTTAGGCGTTTTCACCTCCCGGATGATGCCGCTCGACCGGCTGTTCGGTCAATGGCAGGGCACGCTTACGGGCTATACCAAGGGGCGCGACCGCTCGTTTCACTTCGGCGCCATGGAGCACCACATCGTAGGTATGATTTCGCATCTGGGGCCACAGCTTTCGCTGGCAGCCGGCGTAGCGCTGGCGCACAAACTCGGGGGCGAGGGGCGCGTATCGGTAGCCTTCACCGGCGAGGGCGGCACCAGCCAGGGCGAGTTTCACGAGGCCCTCAATACGGCGGCTGTGTGGAAACTACCCGTCATTTTTGTAATCGAAAACAATGGCTACGGGCTATCTACGCCCACCAACGAGCAATACTGCTGCACTACTTTGGCCGACCGGGGCCCGGGCTACGGCATGAGGTCGCTGGTGATCGACGGCAACAACATCCTGGAGGTATTCCACACCATCAGCCGGCTGGCGGCCGAGCTGCGCGAAAAGCCCGAGCCCGTACTGCTGGAGTGCATGACCTTCCGCATGCGCGGGCACGAGGAAGCTTCGGGCACCAAATATGTGCCCAAGGAACTGTTCGACATCTGGGGTCAGAAAGATCCCCTCCTCAACTACGAACAATACCTCGTCGGCGAAGGTATCCTGACCGAAGCCGCCCAAAAGAAATTCCAACAGCGCATCAAAAAGGAAATTGAAGCCGGCCTGGAAGCGGCTTTTGCCCAGCCGGAGGCCCACTCCACCGAGGACGCCGAACTGGCCGACGTATACGCGCCCTTCACGCCCGCCCCAGCCGCGCCCGCCCCGGATGCGCCCGCCCGCGAGATGCGCTATATCGACGCCATCAGCGACGGCCTGCGCACCGCCATGCACCGCCACCACAAGCTGGTGCTGATGGGCCAGGACATAGCCGAGTATGGCGGCGCCTTCAAAATTACCGAGGGCTTTGTGCAGGAATTTGGCAAAGACCGGGTGCGCAACACCACCCTCTGCGAAAGCGCTATCATCGGTATCGGGCTGGGCCTGAGCCTTAAGGGCTGGAAAGCTATGGTAGAGATGCAGTTTGCCGATTTTGTGAGCTGCGGCTTCAACCAGATCGTCAACAACTTAGCCAAGTTGCACTATCGCTGGGCGCAAAACGCCGACGTAGTAGTGCGCATGCCCAGCGGCGGCGGCGTAGGCGCCGGCCCCTTCCACAGCCAAAGCAACGAGGCCTGGTTTTTCCATACGCCCGGCCTTAAGGTTGTATACCCCTCCAACCCCGTGGATGCCAAAGGCCTGCTGCTGGCTTCCTTTGACGACCCCAACCCCGTCATGTTCTTCGAACACAAAGCCTTATACCGCCAGATCAGCGCCCAGGTGCCGGAGGGCTATTACACTACCCCCATAGGCAAGGCGGCGCTGGCCCGCGAGGGCGAGTCGGTATCCATCATCACCTATGGTATGGGCGTACACTGGGCCCAGCGCCTGTGCGATGAAAAAGGCATCTCGGCCGACATCCTCGACCTGCGCACCTTGCTGCCGCTCGACTACGACGCCATTGCCGCCACCATAAAGAAGACCAACCGGGCGCTCATCCTGCACGAAGACACCCTCACGGGCGGTATCGGAGGCGAAATTTCGGCCTACATCGCCGAACATCTCTTCGAGCACCTCGACGCGCCGGTAGCTCGCGTGGCCGGGTTAGACACACCCATACCCTTCTCGCCCACCATTGAGCGGGAGGTGTTTATGCCCACCAACCGGCTGCGCCAGTCGCTTGAGCGATTGTTGAGCTATTGACAGCCGCCTTACATTCTTTTGCAGAAGCCGTTAAAGTGAAGTTATTTTCCCCGTACAAAGGACGACAGTAGGCAAAAAATTCTACATTTGCCTTTATTTCACCAATGCATGGGATTAATATGACAAACATCAACACGGCAACAGACGGCTCGGGTAAGCACCCTAAAGGGCTTTATGTGCTCTTTTTCACAGAGATGTGGGAGCGCTTCGGCTATTACCTCATGTTGGGTATTTTTGCCCTCTACATGCTCGATAGCTGGGACAGCGGCGGCATGGGCTTTTCTGCACAAAAAAAATCCGACGTCTACGGCACTTATATAGGCTTAGTATACCTCACGCCTTTCATTGGCGGCTTGCTGGCCGACCGCATTATGGGCTACCGCCGCGCCATTTTTTTAGGCGGCGCGCTCATGGCGGCGGGCTACTTAGGTTTAGCCATTCACAATGAAATAGCTTTTTACATATCGCTGATGCTCATTATCTTGGGCAACGGCTTCTTCAAGCCCAACATCAGTACGCTGGTGGGTAACCTCTACAACGACAGCCGCTATGTGGCCAACAAAGACAGTGGTTACAACATCTTCTACATGGGCATCAACATCGGGGCCTTCATTTGCAATTTTGTGGCCGCTTACATGCGCAACAACTTCGGCTGGGGCTACGCCTTTGCCGCCGCAGGTATAGGCATGATCCTCGGCCTCATCATCTTTGCCAATGGCACCAAGCACATCAAAGAAGCCGATGTGCTAAAGCCCGTAAAACCCGGCGACCTGAGTACAGGCGTCATCCTGGCGTCTACCATCCTGCCCATGTTCGTCTTTGGCGTCATTGGTTATTTCCTCAAAGGTACAACCGGCCCCGACAATCCCGGCGGCAACTTCTTTGGCACCGACAGTAACGATGCTTTCATCTTTGGCTGTATTCCGGTTATCGCCTTCTTCATTTACATGATGCTCAAGGCCGATGCCGAAGACCGTCGCCCCATTGGCGCCCTGTTGTCGGTTTATGGCTGTATCGTCATCTTTTGGGCCGTATTCCACCAAAACGGCGACGCCCTCACCGTATGGGCTGAAGAGTACACCCACCGCGAGCTGCCCGCCGCCGTAGGCCAGGCCGCCGATGGCGTAGGCATGGCCCAAACCGTAACTTATGGCGAGTGGGTAGACATGTCGGATGCCGACTACCAAAAATACTACGACGGGCTCGTCGCTCAAAAAGAGGCTCTGCCCGCAGGCAGCGATGCCGAAATAGCAGCCATGACCCAGCAGATCGGGCAGGTTGAAAGCTCGCGCCGCTACTTCCACAACCTCGCCGCCGAAGACCGGCCGGCCCAGGGCAGCAAGCTACTGCTGGCCAGTACCGAGCTCTACCAAAGTATAAATCCCTTCTGGGTTATCATCTTTACCCCGCTGGTGGTGGGCATCTTTGGCTTCTTGGCACGCCGCCGCATGGAGCCCAGCACACCCACCAAGATCGCCATCGGTCTGGTTATCACGGCCCTATCGGCACTCGTGATGGTGATGGCTGTAAAATCGACCGACATCGCCCACGACAAAGCCAGCACCTTGTGGCTATTGGCCACTTATGGCGTCATTACCCTCGGCGAGCTCTGCCTCTCGCCCATGGGGCTTTCGCTGGTGTCTAAGCTGTCGCCCCCCCGCCTCACGGCCCTCATGATGGGCGGCTTCTTCCTGTCTACCTCGGTGGGCAACAAACTGGCGGGTATCCTCTCCAGCAACTTTGAAGCTACCACCGACAAAGGCGGGTTCTTCTTCATGAACTTCGTACTGGTCATTGCTGCCGCCGCCTTGTTGTTCGTTCAGCTCCGCTGGCTCAATAAGGTGATGCGCGAAAAAGGCGTTTTCTAATACACAACATACCACCAAGGGCATGTACGGGCCGCCCGCCGGCGACCGTGCATGCCCTTTTTTAAAAAGCTGAGCTCAAATGACGCAACAACCACTCACGCTGCACGACATTCAGAACTTTGAGGGCAAGTACCCCAAACAGTTGTGGTACCTGTACCTCTCCGAAATGTGGGAGCGCTTCTGCTTCTACGGCATGCGAGGCATGCTCACCATCTTTATGGTCGAGCGCCTTTTTCTCGACGACAAAACCGCCAACCTCCAGTACGGCGCCATCCAGGCCTTTGTATACGCCTTCACCTTTATCGGCGGCCTCTTTGCCGATAAAATCCTGGGCTTCCGCAAATCGCTCTTTTGGGGCGGCGCCATGATGATATTAGGCAACTTCATCATCGCGGCTTCGCCAGAGCAGTTTTTTTATGTAGGCATCTGCTTTTCCATCATCGGCACCGGCTTTTTTAAGCCCAACATATCCACTATGGTGGGCGCGCTCTACAAAGCCGACGACCCCCGCCGCGACGCCGGCTTTGGCCTTTTTTATGCCGGCATCAACATCGGCGCCTTCTTAGGCGGATCGCTGCTGGTATGGATCGGCAAAACCCAGTCGTGGAGCATGGCCTTCGCCTTAGCCGGCTTGGTGATGGTCGTCAGCTTGGCCATTTTTGTATTTACCCAACGCAGCATGGGCCCCATTGGCCTGTCGCCGTTGGGCGAGCACATCCCCGCCCAGCGCCGTCGCACACTCGAGATAGCCACCTATGTAGGCTCCCTGATCAGCATCCCGCTCATCCTGCTGCTGGTCACCAACAGCGCCTATACCGATATGTTTATGTACATCATCGGCCCCGCCACCCTCATTTACGTCTTCTGGGAGATGCGCAAATACTCGGCCCCCGAGCGCAAGAAGCTGGGCGCAGCCCTGATCTTCATCCTCTTTTCGGTGCTGTTCTGGGCCTTCTTTGAGCAAAGCGGCGGCTCGCTCAACCTCTTCGCCCTCAATAACCTGCACAACAACCTGCTGGGCATGAGCATCGACCCCAACGTCGTAAACAACTCGGCCAACTCCGTCTTCATCATCATTTTCAGCCCCTTGGTGGGCCTCCTCTGGATCTGGCTCAGCAAGCGCAAGTTAGAACCCAACTACGGCATCAAGTTCGGCCTCGGCTTCTTCTTCCTCGCCTTAGCCTTCTACGTTTTTTATGCCACGGTCCACTTTGCCGACGATTCCGGCAAAACTTCGCTGACCATATTTACAGCGGCCTATTTGGTCATCACCTTCGGCGAGCTTTGCCTCTCGCCCATCGGCCTGTCGCTCATGACCAAGCTCTCGCCCTTGCCCATGCAGGGCCTCATGATGGGCATGTGGTTTTTGGCCAGCGCCTACGGCCAGTATGTAGCGGGCCTCTTAGGCGCCGGCATGAGCTTAGCCGGCGATAGCGCCACCGCCATGCAAAAATTAGTGGCCTATACCGACGGCTATCGCCAACTGGCGCTGTACGCCCTCGTGGCCGGTATAGCAATGGTGGCCCTCTCCCCCATTATCAAACGCCTGATGGGCAAAGTAGCCGCAGCATAAACCATGCACGAAGACCTGCAATACCTCCGCATGGCCATCGCCTTAGCGCAAGAAGGCATGGACGCCGGCCAGGGCGGGCCTTTCGGTTGCATCATTGTAAAGGACGGGGTGGTGGTAGGCCGCGGCAACAACCGCGTGACCTCCACCAACGACCCCACCGCCCACGCCGAGGTAGTGGCCATCCGCGACGCCTGCCGCAATCTCGAAGACTTTCAGCTCTCAGGCTGCGTGCTCTACACCTCCTGCGAGCCCTGCCCCATGTGCCTCGGCGCCATCTACTGGGCCAGGCCCAGCCGCATCGTCTACGCCGCCGCCCGCGAAGACGCCGCCTATGGCGGCTTCGACGACGATTTCATCTATCGCGAAATAGCCCTCCCCCCCGCCGGCCGCAGCATACCCGCCACCCAAGCCCTGCCCGATGAGGGCCGCGCCATCTTCGACGCCTGGCTAAAGAAGGCAGATAAAATTGATTACTGATGGTTGCTTTTGGGGCGTGCCCCCGCGCGCGCAGTTCACTCCGCACCTAAGCATAGTGCCCGGGAATGTATTCCGCCCGCCAATAAAGGAGGAAGTAAGAGGCGCGCGGGGTCGGGTGTTCCGCTATTATGGCCGCGTCCACTGCCGGCCTTAGGGGCCGTCAGCGGCCACATCCATACCGCTTCACCCCCTCACGCGGCTCCGCAGCGACAGCAACAGCGGCCAAGGGCGCACGCTGCAAAACGGGGGTTGCAACTTTGACTACCGCCGCATTGTTTTAGTACCGTAACTTTGCTCAATGAAGATAGCCAATCCGCTATATGACCATGCCTTCAAGTACCTGATGTCGAACGACAAACTGGCGCGCAAGGTGCTGTCCGTCATACTCGAAAAGGAGGTACTGGAACTGGAGCTATCCCAGCAGGAAGTCGTCATGGAAGACGAAGAGCGCCGCTTCACCCTTTATCGATTAGACTTCAAGGCCGTTATCGAAGATGAAACTGGCCGCCGCGAAACCGTGCTCATTGAGCTGCAAAAATCCAAGCTGCCCACCAATGTGCTCCGCTTTCGCTCTTATCTCGGATTGGCCTATACCCAGAAAACAAGAATCAAACAGCCAGAAACTCAAGTAGAGCAAGACAGCGCCCTGCCCATCATTTCCATTTATATCTTGGGCTACAACGTGGAAGACATTCCATACGTGGCCGTCAGTGTGAACCGCCGCGTCATTGATATGTCAAACAAGGAGGAATTAAACCTCCAGAGCGACTTCATTGACCTACTTACCCATAAGACCTGCATTTTGCAGGTACGCCGCCTGCCCAAACAGCGACGCAGCCGCATTGAGCGCTTTCTTACCCTTTTCAACCAAGCCTGGGTCATGGAACAAAAATACATCCTCGATTTACAAGAAGTACCCGAAGGCTTCGAAGACATAGCTGAATACCTACAGCGTCCCCTACAGGAGGAAGACATACGCGCAAAGCTGCGCGCGGAGGAAGAGGTTGAGGCCCTATTTGCTCAGCAAGAAGCCGAGAACGCCTACTACAAGCGAACAGCACAAGAAGAGCGCAGACAAAAAGAGGAAGCAAAAGCCCGCGAAGAGGAAGCAAAAGTCCGCGAAGAGGAAGCAAAAGCCCGCGAAGAGGAAGAACGCAGGCAAAAAGAACAGGCGTTGGAGCAGGCACGCGAAGCCCGGATCAAATTGGCTCGCTTGCTGCTGCGCTCCGGTATGTCTGTCAAAGATGCCGCGCTCGAAACTGGCCTCTCGGAAGATGAGCTAAGCGAGCTGGATTGATAGGCAGATGACTGGGCTTTAAGCAAACCAAAACCAACCTGAGTGGCAGATGCCCTTCTACCGCACCAGCGCCACATTTTGTACGAGCTGCCCCTCCTCGCCTGTGCGCAGGTTGCGATAAGTAAAGACCACAAGGTAGGCGCCCGATGGCGACACCACCGCGCCGCTGCGGCCATCCCAGCGGAAAGGCGCTGTGCGGGTTTGATAATGAAGCCCGCCCCAACGATCATAAACGGATAGGTCAAGCCCTTCGTAGTTTAGCCCCTGGGGCTGGTAGTAGTCGTTGACGCCGTCGTCGTTGGGGCTGAAGGCGTTGGGTAGGTAAACGGGCGCCGGACAGGGGGCAATTGCTAAGCGGATGGTCTGCTCCAGCAGGCAGTCGCCAACCCGGGCGCCGATGCGGTAATCACCCTCGGCGTATAATTCAAATGCCGCATCTTCCCGCGTCGAGCCGTTGAGCGTGAATTGATCAGCATAAGGGCTTTGAGGGGATAAGCGCAAGGGCAACAACGCCCGGCAGACCGTCGTATCCTGCAAGTTGGTAAATACGGGCGGAGGCGCCAGATCGGCAATGAACGTCAGCCGAACGCTATCGGTCACTTCGCAGTATCCGTCTGAGGCCGTAAGGGCGTATATGCCGGATGTGGTAATGGGGCGGATAGGCTGAGCGCTGCCATCGTCCCACAGCCACTGACGCAATGGGCGGCTGCTCAATGGCATCAGCTCGTAGGGCGCCTGTGTGCAGATGACCCGGTCGGGGCCCAGCGGAGCGGCGAGGTCGTCAGACAGAACTTCCACGTATTCGGTATGCGCTTCTGAGCAGCCCAGCACCCATACTTCTTGAGTGATCTCATATTGCCCCGGCCCGGTAAAACACCACTGAAAGGTGGTATCCGCTATGAGGGTGTCGGTACCGGGGCCGGTGATGCGCCATTCGACGCGGTGCGCGCGCGCATTGAAGCGCTCAGCCGGCGAGGCGCAACTGCCCTGGCATAGCGTATCCGGAAAACTAAATTGAGCAACCGGCGGCGGGGGCGTAACGCAATAGGGAATGGATTCAAAATTTGCCGGATTCACTTCTATGGCTACGTCTTCAAGCGCTGGAGTTGTATAGCGCGCCCACGTCCAGTTGGACAGCGCCAAGCTAAAGGGCTCAAGGGAGATGCAAGCGGCAAACTGGGGGCAGCCTTCGATGAGGCCAGAGGGCGTAGTCTTAGCTAAAGTAGGACCAAAAACGATTGATCCATCCTCTAAGTAGCGTAATGAGGTGCGAAAATAAAGCGAATTATCGCTGCCAATGGTCATATAGGGTTGATAAAGCGCATACCCCTGGTAGCGCAATAGCTCGCCTTCAGATGAAACCACGCCTGCTATAACCGGAAACTCCCCTGCCCGGATGCTGGTAAAAGCGACATTACCATCGGGCAACTGCCCCAGTTCCATGCGAATGGGTGAAAAATTTTCGGTTATCATGCGGCGCGCCCACACGAGGTTGAGGTTGTTGTCTAACCGAACTATGAAGCCGTCTCTGGGGCCATTGCCAACCCCTACTGTACCCGCCAGATAGATATTGCCCGCCGCGTCTGTGCATTGGCTCAACAGCCGAAGGCTATCGCTGATAAAGCCTACACTGGCAGTTACCTGGCCCAGCGTATCCAACAACATCACATAATTGGCGGCTTGCAGGTTAGCTGTGCCTGTTACCAAATAGCCGCCCGAAGCCATGGCCTCCAAGCCTACGCAAAAGTACCCGCCCAGGGGGTTATTGGCAGAAATCCGCTCGTAAGCAGAAATCCATGCTGTATTGCCCTGCGCATCAAACTGCGCCAACCCAAGCCTATCTATGGGGTTGGGCGTACCCAGCATATGACCGTGGCAGATCAATACGCGACCTTCGTCAGATGCCAGTGCTTCGGGTAAGCCTTGCCAGAGCCCCGGACCAAATTTCCCCCAAGCCTGCCCGGTTTCTTCATCGTAAACCATTAAAACAGTTCTATTCTCAGGGTTTGGTCGCCTTGCCGTTACCACATGTATTTGACCATGCGGACTACGGGAATAAGAACTGGAAAAGGAAGACCAAGCAGTTCCTGGCTCAGCAGCCGCAATATTTAATGCCTGTGTGAAAGTAACCTCACCCGTTAACCCAAGATTGATCAAATGAATACGCCCTCCACCATCTATCGCCATCGATAAAGTACCGTCTTCAGCATGGGCTATTCCTAAAGTAAAAAATGAATTGGGGCCTGGAAAATTAGGATCAGTAGTTCGGATCAGCCTTAGAAAAGAAGACTGGGCAGACGCTGTGAGCATACTAAAAACTCCAATAACTATTACTACAAAGCGATACATAAGGAACAAATTTTAGGCTTATCAAAAAGCAATGCAGGTTACTTGTGAACACAATAACCTACATTGCTCTTATGGATGGGATAACGTGATTAGTTTCGCCCTACGGGAGTCTGCTCTGTCAGATAGTATTTCGGAACTCAATACTGGTGGGTGCGAGGGTATCTGCCGGGTCGGCAGAAGCGTCAGTTGCACAGGAGTGAGCAAAAAGTGCAATCAGGCCCATACATACATGCCTAAAGGAATAGGAAAAATGCATAAAAAAGGTATTTAACAGGTTAAAAAAATGCAATCAGAGATTTTTTTATTTGTGTTGTCATTGCGTGCGGGTTTTAGTAAGCATTAATAAATATATCACATCATAAGCGTAAATCAAAATTTTACTCTTCATTTTTTTGCTCAAAAATGAATACTCCCGGTATTTGTCGGCGAAGCGACGGGGTTGGGGGTTTGAGGCCTCCAAAAGCCCCGTAAGGACGTGGCGGCGGTTTACCCATTCCGGCGGGGCGAAGCCATAGCAGCAGAAACCGTACAAAAGCCCTAAGCGGCAGTAGATTGCAACTTTGACTGCCGCCGCATTGTTTTTCCTCAAAAAGTACGGCATAGTTCTCCAAGCCAAGATTTATGAATCTTGACTTACTCTTTTTCCGTCTCGCGGCGTTAAAAAGCCTCGCCATAGCTTAGGCTATGTCTACGTTTTTTGCTTAGCCAGCCGAAAAAATAGCGGCGTCAATTTTTCACTCATCTTAGCTTGGAAAACTATAACTTTGCTCAATGAAGATAGCCAATCCGCTATATGACCATGCCTTCAAGTACCTGATGTCGAACGACAAGCTGGCGCGCAAGGTGCTGTCCGTCATACTCGAAAAGGAAGTCATAGAACTGGAGCTATCCCAGCAGGAAGTCGTCATGGAAGACGAAGAGCGCCGCTTCACCCTTTATCGATTAGACTTCAAGGCCGTTATCGAAGATGAAACTGGCCGCCGCGAAACCGTGCTCATTGAGCTGCAAAAATCCAAGCTGCCCACCAATGTGCTCCGCTTTCGCTCTTATCTCGGATTGGCCTATACCCAGAAAACAAGAATCAAACAGCCAGAAACTCAAGTAGAGCAAGACAGCGCCCTGCCCATCATTTCCATTTATATCTTGGGCTACAACGTGGAAGACATTCCATACGTGGCCGTCAGTGTGAACCGCCGCGTCATTGATATGTCAAACAAGGAGGAATTAAACCTCCAGAGTGACTTCATTGACCTACTTACCCATACGACCTGCATTTTGCAGGTACGCCGCCTGCCCAAACAGCGACGCAGCCGCATTGAGCGCTTTCTTACCCTTTTCAACCAAGCCTGGGTCATGGAACAAAAATACATCCTCGACTTGCAAGAGGTGCCCGAAGGATTCGAAGACATAGCTGAATACCTACAGCGCCCGCTACAGGAGGAAGACATACGCGCAAAGCTGCGCGCAGAGGAAGAGGTTGAGGCCCTATTTGCTCAGCAAGAAGCCGAGAACGCCTACTACAAGCGAACAGCAGAGGAAGAGCGCAGGCAAAAAGAGGAAGCAAGAGCCCGCGAAGAGGAAGCAAAAGCACGCGAAGAGGAAGAACGCAGGCAAAAAGAAGAAGAGCGCAGGCAAAAGGAAGAAGAACGCAGGCAAAAAGAACAGGCGTTGGAGCAGGCACGCGAAGCCCGGATCAAATTGGCTCGCTTGCTACTGCGCTCCGGTATGTCTGTCAAAGATGCCGCGCTCGAAACCGGCCTCTCGGAGGATGAGCTAAGCGAGCTGGATCAATAGGCGCACCCTTTTTATACCGTCACTAATAAGCCCCCCTCGCGAAGCGTAAGTAAAGGCTTGCTATACCAAAAGCGATCGAAATCGGAAAGGCCGGCAGCGAGGTAGTCGGCTTGTACTTCGCGGAGGGTAAGGGAATCGCCTCGAAGGGCAGAAGTCTTCTGGAGGAGCGCAAAAAGCCACTGCCCATACCGGGGCGAAAACGATAGGGTGTGGGTATCGTGGCGGGCATACACGACCAAGACGGCAACTTCTATTCGACGGCCTTTGACGGTTTTTAGGGCGGCGCGCAGCGCCGGCTCTGGGCCCAGCCAAACCACCCGGGCGGTGGGCTGGGGCGAGCGGGCGTCCGTGTCATCAGCCAGCACATACTCGATGTAGCGGGGCGACACGGTGGTGGCAGGTACGGGAAAGTCGAACCACTGCTGTAGGGGAAAGTCGAAACCCAAGCCGTGCATGTAGTTGAACAGGGAGGTCTTGAGGCCCTGGCTGTAGCCTTCGTGCCGGGCGCCGCCGGGGTCGATGTGGGGCAGATCGTTGTTGGCGAAGGCGCCGGGCACATCCAGTTGCGATACCACCTGAAACTGCTCGGGGTGGAGCCCTACGGGGCTATGGGCCGTCATGACAAACTGATGCCAAAAAGCCGACTGCAATACGCCGGCAGCAAAGAGTTGACGCACCATTTCTAAGGAATCGATGGTTTCCTGGTCTGTTTGGGTGGGAAAGCCATACATGAGGTAAGCATGCACCATGACACCCGCTTCGGTAAAATGACGAGTAACGCGGGCCACCTGAGCCACTGTAACCCCTTTTTGGATAAGTTCGAGGAGTCGATCGGAAGCCACCTCAAGGCCGCCCGATACGGCTATACAACCCGAAGCTTTGAGCAAGCGGCAGAGGTCGGGGGTAAAGCTCTTTTCAAAGCGGATGTTGGTCCACCAGCTCACGGTAAGCCCCCGACGGATGATTTCGAGGGCTAAGGCACGCATGAGGGCAGGCGGAGCGGCTTCGTCTACGAAATGAAAACCGTTCTGTCCGGTTTGGGCCATTTGGGCCTCCATACGATCGCAGAGCAGGGCGGCAGCCACGGGCTCGTAAACGCGGATATAGTCGAGGGAGATGTCGCAAAAGGTACACTTGCCCCAGTAGCAGCCGTGGGCCATAGTGAGTTTGTTCCAGCGGCCGTCGCTCCAGAGGCGATGCATAGGATTGGCCACTTCCAGTACGGAGATGTAGCGATCGAGGGGAAGATCGCTGTAATCGGGCGTGCCGGTATCGGCTTGTTTGTAGTCTTTTTGGAAGCTATTGTTGAGGTAGTCCACGCGGCCGTCATCGGCTAAGGCAAAGGTGCGCTTGAGCAGGGCGGCGGGTCGGCGGCCGTCGAGGTGTTCGAGCAGGTGTTCGAGGGGGGCCTCGCCGTCGTCGAGGGTAATGAAGTCGAAGTAGGCCAATACGCGGGCATCCGACAGGCTGCGCAGTTCGGTATTGGCAAAACCGCCGCCTAAGGCCGTTCTGAGGTCGGGGAAGTGCTGCCGGATGTACTGAGCGCAGCGGAAGGCGCTGTAGAGGTTGCCGGGGAAGGGCACGGAAAAGGCGGCTAATTTGGGTTGGGTTTGGGCCAGTAAGGGCTCCAGCCGTTCAAAGAGTAACTCGTCGATGAAGGTAGGCGGCCCCAGTAGGGCGGCTTCGAGTTCGTCGAAGCTGTTGGCCGATCGGCCCAGTCGTTCAGCATATCGGCTGAAGCCAAAATAGGGATCGACGCACTCGACGATGAGGTCGGAGAGGTCTTCGAGGAAGAGGGTAGCTAAGTGCTTGGCCCGATCGTGTACGCCCAATGAGCCAAAGGCCCACTCTAAGTCGTCGAGTTGATCGAAGCGGGAAGCTTCGGGCAGGAAGCCCTCCTGGGCAATGCGATGCGCCAGGGTGGGGTTTTTGCCCTGCAAAAATAGAATGACGGCATCAATGGCATCGATGTAAAGGCGACGCATGGCCAACATGCGGCGGGCATTGTCCGACCAGGCTTGGCCGCCCTGGGCATCAATGCGGGCAAAAAGGCGCTGAAGTCCAGCGTGGGAGAAGAGGGCTAAGATGACCTCTATGCCCAGATCAGCCTGGCGGGCGACGATGCCCCGGGTATTTAAAAACCCCTTCAGGTAAGCCGTAGCCGGATAAGGCGTATTGAGCTGGGTGAAGGGGGGCGTAATGAGCAGTACCTGAACGCTCAATGGTTTGCAGTTTAAATGGTTATGGTTACAGCCAGCCTGCGTCTTGCTGCAAAACAGGTCAAAATTAAGGGTTTGACGACATATTTTCAAATGGAGAGCAACCGCCTTAGGTTGTTCACTGCCTCGTGCCGGAGCAGCACGCCCGCGCAAGCGATGTGGAGGCGCCTGGACCCGGCCGACCCGAAGGAGGCCGGGGCTGCCCGCCCCATGCGGGCACGCCGGAACGTAGCGACCCCACCCGCCTGCGTAAATCGCTTGCGCCCTTAAGGCGCCCGGCCAACTGCCCAGCGGGTGGGGATGCGCCCTAAAAACGGATAAGCCTACGGGCATTTCCCCGCAAATTCGGGGCAAAGCGCATCATTGCCCCGATAAACTCAGGCGGGAATACCTACCTTTGGCAGGGGCCGCATGAATGGCGGCACCACAATTGACCTACCAATTATGCAGTGAACCGATGAAAAAAGTATTCTTCATGCTGGCCCTGAGCTGGGCCGGCGGTTGGGCCTGGGGGCAATCGGCAGCGCTTTGGCTGCGCTACCCCGCCATCTCCCCTGACGGGAACACCATTGTATTCAGCTACCAGGGCGACCTGTACCGGGTATCGGCAGAAGGCGGCCCGGCTACCCTGCTGACGGTGCATGAGAGTTATGATTTTATGCCTGTATGGTCGCACGACGGCCGGCAGATTGCCTTTGCCAGCAATCGGCACGGCAACTTCGACGTCTTCGTGATGCCGGCGGCCGGCGGGCCGGCGCGGCGCCTCACCTACCATTCGGCGGCCGAATACCCGAGCGATTTCAGCCCCGACAACCGGGAGGTGATCTTTTCTTCCAGCCAGCTCGACGCGGCCTCCAACCAACAGTATCCCAGCGGGGTATTGCCCGAACTGTACCGCATTTCGGTGGATGGCGGCATGGGGCGTCAGGTACTTACCACCCCGGCCGAGATGGCCCGCTTCAGCCCCGATGGCAAGCGGCTGTATTTCCACGACCGCAAAGGGTATGAAGACGAGTTCAGGAAGCACCATACCTCCAGCGTAGCCCGCGACGTATGGCGGTACGAATTCAGCAGCGGCGCCTATACCCAGCTCACGACCTTTGCCGGCGAAGACCGCAACCCTGTGCCGGCCGCCGATGGAGGCCTATACTTCCTCAGCGAGCGCAGCGGCAGCTTTAACGTATGGAAGATGAATGCCGACGGCAAGGGCGAGCGACAGCTCACGACCCTGAGCAGGCACCCTGTGCGCTCGCTCAGCAGCAGCGCCAACGGCCTGCTGTGTTTCACCTTCGATGGCGAGCTCTACACCCTGCGCGATGGCGAGCAGCCCCGCAAGCTCGCCGTAACGATAGCTGCCGACGCCCGCTATACCGCCGAGCGCACTGTACCCGTCAATGCCGACATCAGCGAGATGGCCCTCTCGCCCGGCGGCATGGAGATTGCCTTTGTGCATCGGGGCGAGGTGTTTGTGTCGTCGGTAAAAGAAGGCACTACCCGCCGCATTACCAATACCCCTGAGCAGGAGCGCTCGGTGAGTTTCAGCCCCGATGGCCGCTCGCTGCTCTATGCCGGCGAACGCGACGGAAGTTGGAATATCTATCAAAACACCCTTGCGCGCGCCGATGAGAAGTACTTCTTCAACGCCACCCTGTTGCAGGAAGCTGCTGTGGTGGCTACTGCCGCCGAGGAGTTTCAGCCTGCTTATTCCCCCGACGGCAAGGAAGTGGCCTTCCTCGAAGAGCGCACCGCCCTGCGGGTCGTCAACTTGGCTTCCAGAGCTGTGCGCACAGTGCTGCCTGCCGAGCGCAACTACAGCTACTCCGACGGCGACCAGTTTTATCATTGGTCGCCCGACGGCAAGTGGTTCCTGGTGCAGTACCTCGAACCCGAACAGTGGATCACCCAGGCCGGGCTCGTAAGCGCCGCCGGCGGCCAGCCTGTAGTAAACCTCACCCAAAGCGGCTACAACAACGGCCAACCCCGCTGGGCGATGGACGGCAAGGCTATGGTGTGGCTCAGCGACCGCGATGGCATGAAAAATGACGGCAGTTGGGGCGGCGAGGCCGATGCCTACGCCCTGTTTTTTACCCGCGAGGCCTATGATCGGTTTCGGCTGAGCAAAGAAGAATTCGACCTCCTGAAAGAGGCGGAAGAAGCGGATAAAAAGGAAGAATCGGCCGATAAAACGACTGCGGACAAACCCGCCTCCGACAAAGCCGCCACAGAGCCCATCCGCCTCGAACTCGACGGCATCGATACCCGCAAGGCGCGTCTTACCATCCACTCCTCCCGCTTAGCCGACGCCCTGCTCTCTAAAGACGGCGAAAAGCTCTTCTACCTGGCCCGTTTTGAAAAGGGATTTGACCTGTGGCAAACCGAACTGCGCACCAAAGAAACCAAAGTGTTGGCGAAGTTGGGCGCCAATAATGTAGGCGACATTCAGATGTCGAAAGACGGCAAATACCTCTTCATCTTAGCCGATGGCAAGATCAGTAAAATCGCCATAGACGACGGCAAGCGAGAAAGCGTAAGCCCCAGCGGCGAAATGCGCCTCAACGAAAGCGCCGAGCGGGCCTACCTCTTCGAGCACGCCTGGCGCCAGGCGGGCCGCAAGTTCTACCGCACCGATCTGCACAACGTCGACTGGGCGTTCTACAAGTCGGCCTACGCCCGCTTTCTGCCTTACATCAACAACAACTTCGACTTTGCCGAGATGCTCAGCGAGATGCTCGGCGAACTCAACGCCTCACATACCGGCGCCCGCTTCCGCACCGGCTCGCCTCAGGGCGACCAGACGGCTGCGCTGGGCTTGTTTTACGATCAAAATTTCAACGGCAACGGGCTCAAAGTAGCCGAAGTGATGGCCCGCAACCCCGTAGTGGGCGCGGGCTCGCGCATCAAAGCCGGGGTGGTTATCGAAAAAATTGATGGCGAAGCCATTACGCCTGCCGTCAACTACCACGGTCTGCTCAACCGCAAAGAAGGCCGCAATACCTTGCTCTCGCTCTTCGACCCCGCCACTAACCAGCGCTGGGAAGAAGTGGTGAAGCCCATCGGCTTAGGCCAAGAAAATGAACTGCGCTACCACCGCTGGGTTGACCGCTGTCGCTTTCTCGTCGACAGCCTCAGCGGCGGCCGCCTCGGCTATGTGCATGTGCGCAGCATGGACGACCCCAGCTTCCGCACTTTCTACGAAGACGCCCTGGGTCGCAATGGCGGTAAAGCGGGCTTGGTAGTCGATACCCGCTTCAACGGCGGCGGTTGGCTCCACGACGACCTCGTCGCCTTCCTCAGCGGCAAGCCTTACTTTGCCTTCCGGCCCCGCGGCCAAAACCTGGGCAACGAGCCCCAGTTCCGCTGGCATCGCCCCAGCGTGGTGGTCATGAGCGAGAGCAACTACTCCGACGCCCACATGTTCCCCTTCGCCTACCGAGCCATGGGCCTCGGCAAGTTGGTGGGCATGCCCGTACCCGGTACCGGCACTGCCGTATGGTGGGAAACCCTCCAAAACGGCGTCGTCTTCGGCATCCCGCAGGTAGGCGTCGTTGCCAACGACGGCAACTACCTCGAAAACACCCAGCTCGAACCCGATGTGCCGGCCCCCAATGAGCCGGGTCAGGTGAGCCGCCGCCGCGATCAGCAGCTCGAAGCCGCCGTGCGCGTGCTTATGCCGCTCGTACAGCAGGGAGGAGGAAACCGATAAACTGCGTAAGTCGCAATAGCCGCAGCCGCATGGCTTCTTATGAGCCGTGTGGCTGCGGTTGTTTTTTGGGGCCTACCCGCCGACGCAACGAGCGGTTGAGTTCATTCATCCGCCTCATTTATGAGCCCGGCCACCGCAAGCAAGGGAGTTAAAGTCCTCCAAATTAAAGTTCTCCAAGTCAAGATTCATGAATCTTGGCTTGGAGAACTTTAAAAAGGCAAGGGCGCCTGGTATACACCATAGCGCCCTGCCGGTTCAAAGGGGGGGGTAGATATCTTAGCAAAGTCGGGCGATATGGGCCGCTCTATTGGCCCACTACCACCATCCTGCGACTCAGCCGATCGTTGCCATACGCCAAAGTGAAGGTGTAGGCTCCGGCGGACAATTTACCTCTATTTATCCAAAGTTCGTTATATCCTTTAGCGTAAGCTTGTTCTGAAATGCGGAGTACCTCTGCGCCCGTCATGTCCTGCACTGTCAGCGTAGCCTTGCCTGCCTCGGGCAAGCTGAAACTCAGCAGCGTGCGCTCGGCGAAGGGATTGGGCTGGTTGGGGTACAGGGCTAAGACTGCATTGGCTTCTGACTGCCGGAAATTGAGGCGAATGTCCATCACCTCGCCTGTTTCCCGGTAAGCTTCAGCCTTCAGGGAGGCAGCGCTGATGGCCAACATTTCACTGAGGCGGCCATTGGCTAAAGCCCGCACTTCCAGCGTTAGCAAGGGTTGGTCCAGGGCGCCGGCGCTGTATTTATCCCAAACAGCCGTCAGTTGGCCCTGGCGCAGGCGGGTCGTACCCAGATGGGTGGCAGGTAAAGCGCCCGGCAGCGCAGCCGTCAGTTCGGCCTTGCCCACTGCGGCATCCAAGCCAAACTGGAAGGCCAATAGTCCCTCCGTTGCCGGAGCATCCAACGCTACGCGATAGGTTTCTCCTGCTTTCACGTCCAGGTCGGGCAACAGCAGCGACCAGGCCTCGCGGCCCGAGCGCGTTTCTACAGCTACGCCGCCCAAAGCGGTAGCGGAACCATTGATGTCGCCAATTTTAACCCCAATAAAATTCTGGTTGAAGAGACAAGCCGCAAGGTTTGTAACCTGCAATTGTTCGGGCCATACCGCCGCCCAGGGGTTGCCCGGCTCGGGGAAGGCGTAATCGGCCCGTACAAAACGCCAACTCGTATTATTGGCAAATGTCTCAACGTCGCCCAACAGCAGGCGGCGCAACTCTACCAGATCGAGGGTCGTCACCGTGCGGGTGTTGTTTACATCGGCGGCAATGAGCTGGTAAGGGTTAGTCAGCGGATGATCGCCCAACAGATGGCGCTGTATGGCCAGCAGGTCGAGGGCTGTGATGCCTCTACGCGTATCGTCGTTCTTATAGGGGCGCAGCGTGTAGGCGCCGCCATAAGCCAGTTGCTCAAACAGGTAGCGCCCCGCCTCCGATGAAAGCTGCACAACCGGCGGCGTCAGGGCAGGCGTAGTCAGGCGCAATTCAACATTTTCAATGGGCTTATTACCCGCCGTATGCACTGCCCCGCCAATGATGAGCTGCTGCTCTACACAGTCGTTGCAAAGCAGGCTGGTATCGCGCAGCAACACTTCCACCTCGCAACGGCGGTAGTTGGGGCCGCCAATAGCGCCGTTGGGCTGCACCGCATAGGGGTTCGCCGCGCTATCCCACATGTATACCTCCAGGGCTACGCGGTAGCGGTCTTCGCAGGTCAGGATGACGCTGGTCTGGCTGGTATCGGGCGTTTCGCCGGGGCGGTTCACCGAGAAGCGCAACGGCATACTGCAATCGGTGATGTTGCAACTCGCCAACTGCCAGGCAAACACTTCCGCAGCCGCTTCGTCGATATCGCCGTCGCCATCGGCATCAACGCCAGGCAACACAGGTTCCAGATTCGCGATTAAGCCACTGTAACAAACGGGTTCCGGAATGTAGCAGTCCGCTACCTCAAAAGGCAGGCTGATGACCGTGCTGTTGTCGCAGCCATCGTCTACCCGGAGTTCAAAGCGATGCACGCCAATGGGGAATACCCCACCGATGGTATAATGCGGATAAACGCCGCTGATCAGGCCGGCTGAGCTGAGATCGGCATCTATATCGCCATCGTTACCGGCGTCCAGCAGCAGGCGGAAGCTCAGGGTATCCGGCAGGCACTCTCCTCCCACTACAAAGGGTACGAAAACAGCGGCCTCGCAGGCATTATCGATGGCGCAGAAGGGCGCATAAACGCCTGAAGCCACAACCGGCGCCACGGTGTCGAATACCATGATGCGTTGCGCGTACGTCCAGCGGCCGGTTGATACCGCGGGGCGCCAGTGTCCCTGCGGATTGCTTATGGGGTTGCAAGCTAAGCCCCGGACGCCCGCCGTCGGAATGCTGTTCTGCGGCAGGCTGTCGCGGTCGATGAACGAGCCGTCCGGACGGCGGATGGCCCATACGCGTTCCTCCCCTTGAGCGCCGTCGCAATCTTCATCCCGGCTGATTTGTATGGCCGGGTTGACGCCGTTCCACTCACACCAGTTGGTGACGGTGTACGTACGCTCAATGTAGTAGCACTCCTCTCCCGTTACTGGCAGATATACATCCCGATGCTCGACGGTGATGCTGTCGCAGCCCGGATAGTACACTTCCACGCCGGGTATGCCGTCGGTGCAGTCGACCTGAGCGTCGGCGGGAAAAGCCAAGGCGTAGTTGAGTGTATAACTGATGGTAATAACCTGCTGGAAAATGGCCGCCGAAACATTGCCCACGCGATCGACGGCGCGGAAGCGCCGGATGATCTGACCGGGGCCACATTCCCAAGGCGACACTACAGGTTCCAGTTCTATAGCCGTTGCGGCACAGTTGTCAATCACCTGCGGCACGCCAAACAAGGCCTGCAATTGCAGGGTATCATAAGGATTAAACAGAGCCGGCAGCGTATCGCAGCTCACTGCGATGTTGGCCAAACCCGTGCAATAAGGCAGCGTTTTATCCTCAACCAGCACGTTGGTCCAGCAACTGTTCACATTGCCGTACAAGTCGGTCACGCGCATTTCTACCATCACGTAGAGGCCGGCATCGCAGCAGGAGAACTGTACGTAGGGGCCCCAGTCGCCCCAGTAAGACGCCGTGAGCGTATCGCAGGTCTGCGGATGGCGGGTAAACATACGGCGGAGTTCAATGGTGGCAATGCCACAGTTGTCGTAGCTGCCTGCGTCCACCTGAGCCACAAAAAGCCGGTTGAGGCCCGAGCCGTTCAGCACAGCATTGAGCGAGGCCCGGCAAATGGGATCTGGCTCCTGAAGGTCGGCTATGCGGAAGCGGCATATCCGCTGAAGTACGTTGCCGCCTTCGTCGGTGGCGGTATAGCGCAGAAGGTAGTCGCCCAGCGGCCAGTTGTTCAACAGCCGGCTGTCGCCGGGGCCTATCGTCAGCAGTACTAAGGTATCGTTTCCTTGTACTTGTATTATTTCTGTCACCAGCGTCCATAAGCCTTCGCCGCAACTGCCGGCTAATACGGGCCAGGGCGCCTCAAGCGTAGCCGTACACAGGAAAGGATCTGTGTTGAACAACATGATGTCTTCCTCCACAATCGGGCAGTAGTGGTTGGTCAGCGGGCAGTCTAATCGGGGCGGATCAAAAGCGCCGATCTTGATAAGCTGGGAGAACTGCATGAGCGTATCTCCGCAAATATTGGTGATGGTCCACTCCCTTGTGACATTGGTCGTTGTGCTATCCTGCGTCTCGTTGTCTTTGTAATTGACCACCAAGTTGAAAACCGGCCCCGTTTCCAGCACCTCAACACCGCCGGAGGTGATGATGAGCGGATAACCCGCCTCGCCGGGATCAGGATACCCCGCTTCATTGACCTCATAGTCGTCGCCACAGGTAAACAAAGCTACCCGGGGCGGCAGGATGATGTCTTCCAGTACCGGATGGCGCAGGGATATCTCCTGCTCGCAGGTCTCCATTCCATGTACCGTAGCGATGTCAAAAGAGCGCAGCAAGGATACCGTATCGCAGCCCATGTTGCCGGAAAGCGCATCGCGGAACGACCAGCCGTCAACGCCGCAGTAACCGTCAAAAGCAGGTTCGCCCAGCGCCGCTACCGACACGGGGTTGTCCAGCATCCAGGAAGCGTCGAAGTAGGTGAGGTCGAAGGCCATTGGGCGCGCATCGGGCATCACCACCGAGCTGGCATTGCTGCTCAGCAATTCCAGCGGCGGTAGTTCGTCTTCGCTCAGGATTACCCAGTTGTACAAGCCCTGGCTCTGGTCTGACCAAGCGGTAGTCATCAGGGTGTACACCTGGCCGGGCGTCATGCGTATGGAGAAGCGCCTCACCAAGTGCATAGGCGCCACAAACAGCCCCGCGGTATCTAAATAGGGGTTGGCCAACACCAAGCCCTCCGAGGCCCAGCCGGCCGGGTGAGATTGCAGGTAACAACAAGGATCGGGCTCGTAATAGCTGTCGCCAATGAAGAGCGCGCCCGCGCCGTCGGCGGCCACGTACTCCGCTAAGCCGGCAGGCGCCGGCATATTGGAGAACAGGAAGAAATGGTATACCGGAATCTGATTACCCGTTTGGGCCGGCACGCGCAGGCGCAGTGCGTCGTAGGCTGGGGGCAAGTTGCCGGCCCAGTCGGCGCCTAACCAGCAGGTCGTTTGCGCAGCGGCAGGCAGGCGGGTATCGCCCAGCTCCAAGTTGCCGCGCAGCAGTTGCAGGTTCATGGCATGGGGCATGCGATCGGTAGCCGGGGGGCACACCACTTCAGGCAGCGGCGGCGTCAGTACAAACTCCGTAGCACAGTTGCCGCCCTGCCCGTCGGTGAGCGTCACCAAGCGCTCCCCTCCGGTAAGGCTTTGAGGGGCCGACACCACAGTCTCGCCGTAGGCGCCGGCGCTGCCATCAGAGGCTTGCCAGGCGCTGCCGGGCGTATTGAGGCCCGCCACCCGGATGCGGTAGTAAAACACGTCATCGTCGGCTTCAAAAGGCGTTTGCCCATCGTCGCATATCTGCTCCAACTCGGTAATGGTGAGCAGGCAGGCATCCGAACAAGCCGGCGGCGGCGCAACGGTAAGGCTTACCGTACAACCCTCGTCGCTGGCCGATCGGAAAGCAAATACGCGTTCCCCTTCTACAATGGCAAACGGCCCGGCTGTAGTCGCCTGGCCGAAAAAGCCTAAGCCCAGCTCGGCAGAAGCCCAGGCCGGCCCGGCATTGTTCAGCCCCGACACCAGCAAATCGAAGGTAAACGTATCGTCGGTGGGGTCGTAGGGCGTCTGGGCGTCGTCGCAGGCAATGGCCGCAGCCGTAGCCGATATGCGACACTGGTCGGAGCAGGTTGAAGGCGGCGTCACCACTATCGAAGCCCGGCACTCGGTATTGGCGGCATCCCATACCACCAAGGATACGTTGCCGGCAGCGATGGGGTAAGGCCCCAGAGTGATGGGCGCGTCGTAAGCGCCCGTAAGGCCTATGCTCGACGCCCAGCTACCCGACAGGTTGTAGCCCGTGAGGCGAAGATCAAAAGTAAAGGTATCGTCGGTGGGGTCGGCAGGGGTGCCCGCATCGCTGCACACCACATTGCCGACGGTGTTCGCATTGCCATCCATGCGGATGAGGCAGGCGTCCGAGCAGGTCGAAGGCGGCGCCACAGGTAGTACAAAGGTACAACCGGCATCGCTTACCGAGCGGAAAGTAAAGGACTGTATGCCTTCTGCTATGGCGTAGGGGCCCATCGATTGGGTTTGGCCAAAGAGGCCCAGGCCCAGTTCGGGCGACGTCCAGGCCGGACCGGCATTGTTCAGGCCAGATACCAGCAGGTCAAAGGTAAAGGTATCATCGGCGGCATCATGGGGCGTACCGGCATCGTCGCAGGCGAGGTTGTCGGCGGAAGCCTCAATGCGGCAGAGGTTAGAGCAGGTTGTCGGCGGGGTCACAACCACCGACACCCGGCACTCGGGGTTGGCAGCATCCCAGGCTACAAAGCTTACATTGCCTGCCGCAATGGGATAAGGCCCCAGTGCGATGGTCTGGTTGAACGCGCCGGAGAGGCCGACGCCGGAGGCCCAACCCCCGGAGAGGTTGTAGCCCGTGAGGCGGAAGTCGAAAGTAAAGGTATCGTCGGAGGGGTCGGCCGGCGTGCCTCCATCGTGGCAGGCAACGTTGCTGATGAGGGCCGGCTCTATCTCGCAGGCATCAGAGCAACTCGGCGGCGCTTCTACCTCCAGTATCGTGCCGCAGGCCGGGTTGGCGGCGTCAGCGATAACCAAAATGGTATTGCCGCCGGAAATCAGGCCGGCATCTACCGCTACAGGCTGCCCGTAGGCGCCGCTCAGGCCGCCGGCGGTCGTCCATTGGCCGGATACGTTGGCGCCCGTCACCATCAGCACAAAGCCGTAGGTATCATCGGCTGCGCGGCTGGGCGTGCCGGCATCGTCGCAGGCGATCTGGCCGGCCTGGGCCGTAATGAGGCATTCGCTGGAGCAGGTTGCCGGCGGGTTGAGGGTGATGGCCCGGGCGCAGGCATCCCCCAAAAAGTTGTCGCGCACCGTCAGGTTTATGGGGCCCTGTGCAATGGGGAAAGGCCCCAGCGTTATGGGCTGGCCGTAAGCCCCGGCAGCCGAAACGCCGCCCTCGGCCACCCAACCGCTACCGCCATTGGCAGCCGTCGGCAGCAACTGGGCGTAAAAGCGGTCGTCGGCGGGGTCGGTAGGCGTTCCGTTGTTGTCGCAGCTTATGGTAGTGGTTACCGCTATGGCGCAAGCGCCCAAAGTGAGCCGCACACAGTCGGCGTCGTCTTCATCGGTGGGGTCGTCTTCGCAGAGGCCGTCGCCATCGGTATCCTGGCCGTTGCCGGGCGTGGAATCGGGGTCGGGCTGAGCCGAAGCCGTTATTTCTGCCGAAACCACCCAGTTGGGGTTGAGGGCCACCTCGGCTAAAGCGCTGAACGTAAGCGTAAGGCTGGCGCCCGGCGCTAATTGCAGACCGGGCCACAAAAGCTGGCCGCCCGCCCATACGCCGCCGTGGCTGACGCCGCCCGGATTGACGAGGCCCTCGGGCAGCAGGCAGCTTACGGCAAACTGCGTAGCCGCACCCGGCCCGTCGTTGCTGAGCAGGATGCTAAACTGCACCCACTCCCCTACCCCGGGCGCAGCGGTACTTGCCGAAATGTCGAGCGACAGGTCGGCGGGGCAGTTGAGCGCCGCTAAGGTGTAAGTCGCTACAACCTCGCAACCGCTCGCATCCGCGATGATGATCCGGTATTCGCCTGCGGCCGTTACGGTTAAGCTAGTCAGCTCGGGGCCGCCAGTGGCCAATACGCCCTGCGGGCCCTCCCAGCGGATGGCCTGTATCTGCCCCGTCGAGGCCCAATTGAGTTGCAGGGTAGCCTCAGAGGCCGTACAAATGCCGGCCGGCCCCGACAGGGTGGCGCTGCGCAGGGGCACGTTGGCCACCGTCTGATTTACGATGCTGGCAAACCACCAGGTATTGAGGGTGCTCTTGTCGCCGTAGCCGTTGGTGAGGTTGTCGTTGATGCTGCCGCAGTCGGGGTTGTTCGACTGGAAGTTGTTCCAGGTGCGGCAGTTGTCGGCGGCGCAGTCGCAGCCGGTACGCCCGTCGGCGGGCTGGTTGGTGCCGGGCTGTTCGGTTATGTTGCGGTCGTCCCAATACAGGCGGTTGGCGGTGGCGTTTACGTCGCAGAGCGGGCGTATGATCTCTACGCAAAAGCCCTCTTTGAGGTACTCGCCGTCGTACAGGGCCCAGTGCTGCACGCCTTGGGTGTAGGCTACAATGAGGTTGACCGACAGGTCTTCAGGGGCTGAGCTGCCATCGGCCAGCAGTCCATCCCAGTACAGGCAGTCGTTGAGGGGCGAGCCAGGTGAAAACACCTTGACGAGGCGGCGCTCTGAGCCGGGATCAAACTGGCCGTCCTGGTCGATGTCGAGGATGACCTCTACCTGCCCGGGCTGGGTCACCGACACATCGAGGCAGTAGCCGCCATCGGCGCAGCGGAAGTAGGGCGCCGCGCTTACCGCCCCGCACACCCCATCGGGGAAAAGCGCAGAGTCGGGCTCGGTGAGAAAGATGAGGTGCTCGGCAGAGTTGCTGGTGAGGTTCTCGTTGGCTACCGACATGCGATCGAGGGCGGGGTCGCCGCTCGTGCCGGGGCCGGTGCGGTTGAAGGCTACGTTGAAGGACAGGCCCTGGAAGCCAGAGTTGGCAAAATCGATGCGGGTGACGAAGCCGTCGGAGGTATAGGAATACAACACCCCGTTGAAGGTGCGATCCCATACGCATTCGGGCTGCACATTGGCCACCTGGGGCGTGCGAAACGCCCAGTTGCGGGAGTAGACGCGGCCGGGGCGGGCCTGGCCGTCTTTGCCCACCGCGATGTCCCAGTAGCCTAAGTAGCTCACGCCGCTGAACTCAATGAAGTACAGCCCTGCAGCCGAAGGCTCAAAGCGGTAGCGGTCGTCGGTAGTGGCATAGCCGCTGCCGCCTAAGGCAATGGGGCCGTTGGCGGCATCCGCCCAACTGTGTACATTGGCCGAGGCAGCGCTCACCGGGAAAGGCCCGTGTACCACCGCGCCATCGGAGGCTCGCCGGATGCGGAAGAAGTAGGAGCCCGTATTCTGGGGCAGGCCCGAGCTGTTGAAGCGGGCCGAAAGGCCCAGGTAAACCGTCTCGCCGGGCTCTCGAACCTGCACGTACAAACGGCTGTTTTCGGGGCCGTTGTAGGCGGCAAAGTTGCCAAAATCGGGGCTGCCGATGAGCAACATGACGTTGTCGTCGGCCGTGGGCGCCAACTGGCGTACGCCTTCGGCCCGGAGCGCTCCGGCGCCGGCCAGCAGACTCAGCAGCAGGTATCCCCAAACGCCTATCCGCAAGCGTTGTCGGAAATGCGGCGGCGGCATACCGGGGCCGTCGGAGGCATTAGAGGCGTCAAAAAGTTTTCGTTGTAAGGAAAGAGTCATTTTCTTGTGTTTGTTCTCGAATTACAGCTTAAAATCATAATGGGTGAGCGGCCTGAAACCGCAAGTAAAACCAACTTTTGCTGCGCCCTTTCGCCTTACCCGGCGCCCGTTTACCGGAGCAGTCGGCCCCGCCTAGCGATGCGGAGGGGTGGCGGCCTCAAGCCGCCAGACGGCGTCCCTTAAGGGCGCCGGCCGAGCGATCAGCGAGCCCCGTAGCGTAGCGACCCCGCGCAAGCTGCCAACAGCAGTAAATGCTATGCGGGGAAGGCGCCGAAAAAAAATGAAAAAAGCAAGTGTGAAATGTGAAATTCAACATGCGAAATTCAACATGTAAAACGGGATGCCTTTAACATCTTTTTTTGGGGTGTGCCCCCGCGCGCCGAATGAGGAGATGCCTGCCCTGGGGCGCCTGCCTGAGGCGCGCGGGGTCGGGCTGTCCGCTATTATGCCCTCCCATACCCCTGTTGGCTGAATAAGCCTTTGGGGGGGTGGGCATACCGCTTCCATCCCTCACACGGGCGCGAACCTCCGTTGAAAGCGCCCCTGCCATTGAAGGAAGGGCACGAGCCGGGGGCCTGCGCCTACGGTACTACGACTGCTGTTTGTAAAACTTTTGGGACGTTGAACTTTCGCGGCGGATACAGGGCAAGGCCTGCGGCGTCCGCGGGAAGTACGCAATTTTGAATTTCATGTGAAATACAAATCCGCCGGGGGAGGCGGTGGCGAACATACACACAAGAAAGGAGGGAAAATAAAAATGGGGAAAGCAAGGCTGAGGCATTTTAAGGCCTTGCGTTTGCTTTCCCTGGGGGGGTAGGCCCGCTCCGGTTGAAAGCGGAGCGGGCCCGTCGGTTTTAATCGACCGCAATCATCTTGCGGGTGAGGCGGTCGTTGCCGTACACCAGCGTGTAAGTATACACGCCGGAGGCAAGCCGGCCGCGCTCGATCCAGCGTTCGTTATATCCTTTGGCAAAAGCCTGTTCTTCGATGCGCAGCACTTCGCGGCCCGTGAGGTCCTGGATGAGGATCATAGCCTTGCCTGCTTCGGGCAGGCTGAAGCTGAGCTTGGTGCGGCCCACGAACGGGTTAGGTTCGTTGGGGTACAGCGCCAGGGCGGCAGCCGGAGCGTTGTCGTAGAACGACAGTCGGATGTCCATCGGTTCATTGGCCCGGTTGTAAGCCTCGGCCTTGAGGTAGTCGGACGTCAGGGTCAGGAGCTCGCTGAGGCGGGCATTGACGCGTGGGCGTACGACGAGGGTGAACATCGTGGGGTCGAGGGCGCCGGCGCTGGGGCGATCCCAACTGGCGGTGAGCCTGCCATTGGCGCGCTGGGTAGCACCTAAGTAAGCGCCCGTTACGGAGCCCGACTCGACGTCGATGAGTTCTACTTGTTCCGGATCGAACGACAGCGTGAACTGGAAGCCGTTGACGGCGTCGGGTTCAAGCGCTTCGAGTGCAAAGCGGTAGGTTTCACCGGCTTTGAGCATTTCGTTGCGCATGCGCAGCGGCCAGGCTTCGCGGCTGGAGCGTGTATCGACCTCGTTGCCGCCCAGCGAGGAAGCCGTACCATTTACATCGCCGATCTTAATGGCGATGAAGTTCTGGTTGAAGAGGCATTCCGTGAGGTTAGCTACGTGCAGGTGGTCGGGCCACGTTTCAAACCACGGGTTGTTGGCTTCGGGGAAGACATAGTCGGCCCGTACGAAGCGCCAGCTCGTGTTGTTGGTGAACGATTCGATGTCGCCCAGCAGCAGTCGGCGCAGCTCGATGAGGTCGAGGGTCGTCACCGTGCGGGTATTGTTTACGTCGGCAGCGATGAGCTGGTAGGGGTTGGTAATGAAGGCCTCGCCCATGAGGTGCCGCTGGATGGCCAGCAGGTCGAGCGTGGTGATGCCGCTGCGGAAGCCGTCGTTCTTGTAGGGGCGTACCGTATAGGTTGCGCCATGCTGAAGATCGAGGAATCCGTAGTAGCCATCTTCCGTCATTTGCTGTGTAGTAGCGAACGGCTGGCGATCGAGACGCATTTCTACGTCGTTCATCAGCTTGCCGCTGGCGGTGTACACAACCCCTGAGATAACTAATTGTTCTTCGCAGTCGTTGCATACCAGGTCGGGATCCTGAACGAACACTTCTACGGTGCAGTAGCGGAAGTTGGGGCCTCCAATGGTACCGTCGGGTTGTACCGCGTACGGGTTGTTGGCGCTGTCCCACATATACACTTCGAGGTCTACGCGGTAGCGGTCTTCGCAGGTCAGGATGATGCTGGTCTGGTTAGTGTCGGGCGTTTCGCCTACGCGGTTGACCGAGAAGCGCAGCGGCATGCTGCAATCGGTAACTGCGCAGCTGGCGAGCTGCCATGCGAACACTTCCACTGCGGCTTCGTCGAGGTCTCCGTCGCCATCGGCGTCAGTGCCGGGCAGCGTCGGTTCGAGGTCAACGATCAGGCCGCTGTAGCATACCGGTTCGGGGATGTAGCAGTCTACTACCTCGAAGGGTATGTTGATGGTGGCGCCGTTGACGCAGCCGTCTTCTACGCGCATCTCGAAGCGATGCGTACCGATGGGGAATACCCCGCCGATGATGTAGTTCGGATAGCTGCCGCCGAGTATGGCTAAGCCGCTGAGGTCGCTGTCGATGTCGCCATCGTTACCGGCATCGAGCAGGAGCTTGATGTGCAGCCTTTCGGGCAGGCACTCTCCGCTGATGGTGAACGGTATGGCGATTTCTGTTTCGCAGGCGTTATCGACGGTACAGAACGGTGCGTATTCGCCCAGGGTTACTACCGGCGCTACGGTATCGAATACCATGATGCGCTGCGAGTAGGTCCAGCGGCCGGTAGATACTACCTGGCGCCAGTGGCCCTGCGGGTTGCTGATCGGGTTGCAATCGAGGCCTCGGGTACCTGCCAGCGGAATGCTGTTCTGCGGCAGGCTGTCGCGGTCGATGAACGAGCCATCGGGGCGGCGGATCACCCAGACCCTTTCTTCACCCTGGCGAGCGTCGCAGTCTTCATCGCGGCTGATTTGTACGGCCGGGCTGACGCCATTCCACTCACACCAGTTGGTGACGGTGTAGGTGCGCTCGATGTAGTAGCACTCTTCGCCTTGTACGGGCAGGTAAACATCCTGGTGGGTGACCGTGATGCTGTCGCAGCCCGTGTTGTATAGTTCTACCCCTGGTATGCCGTCGGTGCAGTCAACCTGTGCGTCGGCGGGGAAGAGAATCGAGTAGTTGAGCGTGTAGTCGATGGTCACCACTTGCTGGAACACGGCCAGCGAGAGGTTGCCTACGCGGTCGATGGCGCGGAAGCGGCGGATGATCTGACCCGAGCCACAGTCGGTGAGCGTCACGATCGGCGCCAGTTCAATGGCGGTTGCCGAGCAGTTGTCGATCACATGCGGCGTCCCGAACAGCGTTTGCAGTTGCAGCGTGTCGTAGGGGTTGAACAGGGCGGGCAGCGTATCGCAGCTCACCGTGATGTCGGTCAGGCCCGTGCAGTAAGGCAGCGTCTTATCTTCTACGAGGACGTTGGTCCAGCAGCTGTTGACATTGCCGTGTACGTCGGTCACGCGCATTTCTACCATGATGTAGAGGCCGGCATCGCAGCAGGAGAACTGAGCGTAGGGGCCCCACTCGCCCCAGTAGGGGGTAAGCAGCGTATCGCATGTTTGCGGATCCCGTGTGAACATGCGGCGCAGCTCGATGGAGGCGATGCCGCAGTTGTCGTAGCTACCGGCGTCGATGCTGGCGGCGTACACCCTTGCCAGGCCGTATCCGCCCAGGCTGATGTTGAGGTTGCCGATACAGATGGCCGTCGGGTTGTCGATATCCGCTACCCGGATGAAGCAGTCGATGGTAGCCACGTTGCCACATTCGTCGGTTACGATGTAGTGTACGCGGTAGTCTCCTACTTCGAGCACCAAGGTGCGCGGAGCGCCCGGCTGGAGGGTAGCCACCAGTACGTTGGTAGTCATGTTGTAGATCTGCGTGAGCACTGTCCAGTTGCTTGCGCAGGCATCTTCTACATGCGGCAGCGGTACGGCTACGGTAGCGGTGCACTCGAACGGATCGGTGGTGAAGAACATGAAGTTTTCATCCACGATCGGGCAGTAGTGGTTGGTCAGCGGGCAGCTCACTACCGGCGGCGTAAGGTCGCCGATGGTGATGATCTGCGTATACAGCAGGGTGTTGTTGCCCTGAGCTGCGCACTCGTTGGCGATGGTCCACTTGCGGTGGATGGTCTCCGAAGCGCCGCAGCTTGCCGCTACTGAATCTACGTAGGTTGCCGTCAGGTTGCAGAACTCAGGCGCCAGCAGATGCAGACCCGTGAAGCTCATGAGCGACGGATAGCCCGTTACGCTCGGGTGCGGACGGCCCATTGCGTCTACTTCGAATATCTCGGTACAGTCGAACGAGATAGCCGGCGGGAAGGTCACGTTGTTGAGCGTGGGCTTGCGGATGATGATCCGCTGCTCGCACTCGGTGATCTGGCCACTGACACTCAGGGCGCGGAAGGTGCGCACGATGGTGTCTGCGAGGCAGTTGCCGCCGCTGCGCAGTTCGTCGGTGAAGGTTACCTCATCCAGCCCACAGCCTGTCACTACCGGTTCGCCGGTGAAGTTGAGGCTGTTCGGGTTGTTGAAGATCGTATCGATGTCGGTGCACAGGAACGGACGCAGTATGCCGAATTCATCCGGGGCAGCGCTGATGTCCTGCGGGCATTCGATTACCAGAGCCGGCGGCGTTACCGTTGCCAGCGTATCTGCGCAACCCGCCGTAGTTGCATCGGTGAAGATCAGCGTTACCGGCGCCGTAAGCGGGAAGGTGAAGCTGGTCGGCGTACCGTAAGCGCCTGTAGCGCCGTTGGAAGCTACCCAGCCTGCGGCAGAGCCGCCGTTGGCCGTCACCGTTACGGAGAAGGTAAAGTTGTCGTCGCCATCACATACCGGCGCCGAGCTCAGTACGGCATTGAGGTCGCAGAGGTTCTGGCTGCAAGGCTCAGTGGGCTGTGCGGTTATGGTCGTCTGGCAGGTCGGGTGGTTGCTGTCGCGGATAACGAGGGTAACTGCGCCGCCGCTGATGTTGAACGGACCTACTTCCACGTTCTGGTTGTACGCGCCGCTGAACTGGCCGTTGGCCGTTGTCCAGCCCGTGCCCGGCGTTACGCCCGTCACGAAGACGGTAGCGTAGAAGCGATCGTCGGTGGTCACGTTCGGCGTGCCATTGTCATCACAGCGGCTGCTTACTACCGTAGCGCTGATGTCGCATACGCCGTTCGAGCAGGTTGCTTCCGGAGCTTCAACTTCCAGCATATCCGTACAAGTCGGGTCGTCGCAGTCAACTACGGTGATGGTGATCGGGCCGTCGCTGATGTTGAACGGACCTACTACCACCGTGCTGCCATAGTTGGCCTGGCCGCTTATGCCGTTGACGGTGTAGGTGAAGCAGTTGCTCAGGCCTGTACCCGTCACCTGGAAGGTGGCCGTGTAGGTATCATCGGCGCCGCTGAACGGCGTGCCATTGTCGTTGCAATCGGTACCTACCAGTACTGCCTTCATCCGGCAATCGGCTTCTTCCACACAGTCGCTGATGTCTACGTCGAGCGTAGCCGTACAGCTCGGGTTGAGCAGGTCGGTGAACGTCAGCGTGATGATGCCGTCAACGGCATCGTCAGCGGTGTAAGTACCTGCTATCGTTGCCACTCCGTAGAACGCCAGGGTGCTGAAGCCGCCCGGGCCCGACAGAATGTAGCCGAGACTACCCTGTACAGTTGTAGCGCGTACCGTGATGGTTGCCTGACCTTCGTCGTCGCAGGCTACGCCTACAAGTTCGGGTGTGATCTGGCAAGGCGGCGTCGAGCAAGAGCCCGGCGTATTCACGTACAGTGTGAGGCGGCAGTTCGGGTTGGCTTCCGAAGTGAGGCTGAAGGTAACATCTGTGGCGGTTGAGTACGGCCCGAAGACGATGGTGTCGCCAAACTGGCCGGTTGTGCCGTAGATGTCATTGGCGATGAACGTACCCGTCTGGCCGGTGATTACGGCGCTGAAGTAGAATACATCGTCGTTGCCCACGCCTATGGTGCCGTTGTTATCGCAATTGATGTTGAAAATCGAGGCAGCCAGTTCGCATTCTTCAGCACAGTTCACCGGCGGAACCAGCGTTACTGTCGCTTCACAATCCGAGCCTGCGTCCTGAATGTTCAGTTGCAGTTGCGTAACGTCGGGGTCAGTATCGATTACCGTTGTGGTGAGTTCCACACCATACTGACCGGAGATCGGCAGCCCGCCCAGGGTACCCGTCCAGGCGCCTGTTTGGTTACCGTTGGTCACGGTGAGGTGCACCACGTACCCTGTGTAGGATACGCATTCGAAGCTGGCTTCTACGGCAATTTCGCATTCGGTAACGTCTTCGCAGGTTACAGAACCCGTCAGGTCGGTTGTGGTACAACTGTTGTCGTCGGCATCCTGAATGTCGGTGACGTTCACTATGCCGTTGGCCGGGCGCGGCAGGCCGCTGAACACTAAGTTGGCGCCATACTGGCCGCTTATGGGCTGGCCATTGATGAAGGCCGTCCAACCGTTGCCGCCTGTTTGCTGGCCTGTTACGGTGAGCACCACCGTGATGGTGTCATCCGACGGGTCGGCAGTACCCTGGTTGTCGCAGTCGGTCGAAACCAACTCAGCAGCGATCACGCAAGGATCAGGCGAGCAACTCGGCGGCGGCGTCACCGTGAAGGTGGTATCGCACTGGAGGTTGCTGCTGTCGAATACGCGCACCGTGAGCGGGCCATCGGCGATGTTGAAGCCGCTGAGCGTAATGGGTTGGCCAAACGGACCGCCGGTGTAGTTGGTCTGACCGCCGTTGAGGCGATATTTCCAACCTGTGCCGGCGTTATCGCCTAAGCCAATAACCGTTACGGTAAAGCTGTACGTATCATCGTCAGGCGATGAAGTGCCATTGTCGTTGCAGATCGGATCGGTTACAGCTATTACTTCTACCGCACAGCCATCCGAGCAGGGCGCCGAGGGCGATTCTGCTGTGATGCTGGCCATGCAACTGAAGTCGCACGCATCCATAATGTTGATGGTATGCGAAGTACCGATCGGGTACGGGCCAAAGACATGCTGGCCAAAACCAGTGGGGAATTCGAAGCCCGGTTCTGACAGGGCCACAAACTGGCCGCAGCCGTTGTAACCCAGTACATTGATGGCTACGTAGTAGACGTCATCGCTGTTTACTAATGGCGTGCCGTTATCCGAGCAGATCGATTGGCCTACCTGAGTCAGCGAGATGTAACACTCATCAGAGCAGGTTTCCTGCGGTTCGTTCACAAGCACCTGCGTGATACAAGTAGCTGAGGCGACATCGCGGAAGTTGATGATTACCGTACCCTGGCCATAGGCAAAACCTGTGAAGGTATAAGTGCCATAAGCACCCGAGTAGGTATTGCCGCGGTTGTCGGTAGCCGTCCAGCCTTGATCGCTGGTGTTTGAACCGGTGATCTGTACGGTAAAGAAGAAGGTATCGTCAGTCGGATCCCCATCGGTACCGCTATCGTCGCAAGTGGGGCCAGAGGTTACCACTGCGTCGATGAAGCATACCGGCGAACAAGGTTCGTCAGGCGGCGACACCGTCAGGACATCTAAACAAGTGGTTGGGTTGTTGGCGTCGCGGATGGTCAGGAACAACTGCTGCCCGTTGAGGAAGTCGTTGTAAGAGAACCACTGCAACGCTACGTTCTGGTTGTAAGCGCCGGCCCAGTTGCCCGGCACGTTAGCCGTAGCCGTCCAGCCTGCGCTTGTATTGAAGCCGCTGACCCGTACGATCACCTGGAAGCGATCGTCATTGGGGTTGTTGGGCGTGCCGTTGTTATCGCAGATTACATTAATCACTTCAGCCTCGATCTGGCACTCATCCGAGCAAGGCTCAGGCGAGGTAACATTCAGGAGATCGAAGCACCCGAACGGATCAGCCACATCGCGGATCACCAGGGTCTGGTTGGTTCCGATGGGGAATGGTCCGAAGGTAAATACGCCGCCGTAGTTACCGCTGGTAGCGCCAGTGGTGGTAGCCAGGTTCGACTCCCAGGTCGTGCCGTTGAAGTTTTCAATGCGCACGTCGAAGAAGTATACATCGTCGCTCGGGTCGCCCGGTGTGCCATTGTCATCGCAGTATGGCTGGGTTCCGCCCTGGAGCGTGAGCACTACGTCGCAGACTTGCGAGCAAGCATCTTCTGCTACTACCGTGATCTCAGCCGAACAAGTCGGATCGGCATCATCCTGCACTGTGATGACCAGTACGTCGGGCTGACCGTCGTTGTTGGCATCAATCGGGAACAAGGGCGAAGTCGGTTGCTGGCCATAGCTTACGCCGCTCATACCCTGTATCGGTTGGCCGTTGAGGTAGGCCGTCCATGTTGTTCCACCGCTGGCTGCCAGTACATTCAGCACAAAACTGAACTGATCGTCGCTGGGGTTACCCGGAGTGCCATTGTCATCGCACTCAGTAGACACCAGACTCGCTGTAGCCAATACGCAAGGCTGGCAGTTGGCCGGCGCCTGAACGTTGACACCCTCGCGGCAGCCGTTGATCTCTGCATCCTGTACGGCGATGTTATGCACCTGTCCGTTGGCAGGCAGGGTGAACACGAACGGTACGCCATACTGTCCGGCTTCCGGACCATTGAGGCTTACCCAACCGTTGTTACCCGTAGCGTTACCCGTTACCAGTATGGTCACGGTGAAGAAGTCGTCGTCGATGTTTACCGTGCCGTTATCGTTGCACTCGCCTACTTCCACCACTTCCATGATGATGTCGCAGAGCACTTCGATGCACACTTCGGCGCCGTCGTCTTCGCCGGCTACAACACCGTTGCCAGGCGTAGAGTCTTCGTCGGCTTCATTGGCCGTAGCTACTGAAGCCGCGTTGCAGAAGTCGCCATCGCCTTGTACTTCAACTACCAGCGTAAGCGTCGCTTCCTGGGCTGCATTTAGCGTGCCGATGTTCCATACGCCCGTCTGCGGGTTGTATTGGCCTTGGGAAGGCGTAGCCGTTACCAGATCAAAGCCGCTTTGCAGTTGCTCGTCGATGGTAACGCCGGTCGCTCTGCTGGGGCCATCGTTGCGAACCGTCACGGTGAAGGTCACCAGGTCGCCTACATTGGCCAGCGGCACACTGGCCGTCTTGGTAAGGCTCAGATCAATGACCGGAGTCGGTTCAATCGGCGCGCAATCGTCGTCATCTTCGTTTGCGCCTACACCGTTATCCGGCGTAGAGTCGATGTCCTGCTGGTCGTGAGCCGTTACTTCGGCGCAGTTATCGTAGTTGCCTTCGGCCAGTACATTGGCTACGATGATCAGGGTGGTCGTTTGGTTCACCGCCAGTTCATCGACCGTCCAGATGCCCGTTTGCGGGTTGTAGTCGCCGGCAGCGTGCAGTACGTATTGCAAGCCGCTTGGGAGTACGTCCTGAACCTCTATGTTGGTAGCAACGTTCGGGCCTTTGTTGATCAGCGTCAGCGTATAGGTTACGGACGTGCCTACATTTGGCGTAGCGTTATCCACCACTTTAGTGAGCTCAAGGTCAATCCGCTCTTCCGGATCTACTTCCACACAGTCTTCGTCATCTTCGTTATTGCCGATGCCGTTGCCGGGCGTAGAGTCAACATCGTATTCCGTAGCGTTGAGCACCTGAGCACAGTTGTCGTATATACCTGCCGGATTCACGAGCGCATCAAACGTGAGGTCAACCGATTCGCCGGGAGCAATGCTCAAGCCGGTATTCCAGAGGATGATGCCGCCGTTGCCTAATAAGCCCGGGGTATAAGTGCCGCCGTTAGATACGTTAGTCACGTTGCTATAACCATTCGGGAGAATATCCTGAATCGTTACCTGTGTAGCCGTATCCGGGCCTGCGTTGGCCACCGTGATCGTAAACGTGATGACGCTGCCTACTGCCGGCGTTGCATTGCTCACCGCCTTGGTCAGGCTCAGGTCAATGCGCTTGGGCGTAGAGCCGGCATCGTCGCCATCGTCTTCATCGTTCGGATCCTGGGTATCGTCGTCGTCAACGCTACCGATGCCGCCGCCAGGAGAAGAGTCGGCGCCGTTGCCCGGCGTAGAGTCGGCATCTTCTTCATTAGCACTGGTTACCTCGGCTAAGTTCACGTAGTTACCCGAAGCATTAACGGTAGCCTGGATGAACAAGGTTGCCGTTTGGTTGAATGCCAGGTTACCGATATTCCACTCGCCAGTAGTCGGGTTGTAGTTACCGCCCGTATGACCAACATACTGATAGCCGGAAGGCAGTTGATCGGTTACGATTACGCCAGTGGCATCGCTGGGCCCTTTGTTGACTACAGAAACCGTGAAGGTTATTTGTTCGCCAATGTTCGGACGCGGCTTACTGATCAATTTAACGAGCTCAAGGTCGATTACGGAAACTGGCTCGATGTCTTCACCGTCGCCGTCATCCTCGTCGCCATTATCATCGGTGCTATCGCCATCGTTATCGGTGTCTACCCCATTGTCCGGCGTAGAATCCACGTCATCTTCGTTGGCATCCGTCACCTCTGCAAGGTTGAGGTAGTCGCCCGAAGCCAACACCTGAGCTGTAATCAGTAATGTACGGCTTTCACCTGCACCTAAGCTACCTACGTTCCACACACCGGTACCCGGCGTATAATCGCCACCTGCATGTGTCACATACTGATAACCAGACGGCAGTTGATCGGTCACCACAACGCCGGTCGCATTCACATTGCTCTCATTCGTCACCACTACAGTGAAGACGACGTTCGTACCTACGCGAGGCGTACGTGTATCTACGCTCTTCTCAAGTGCGAGATCGATCAGCGGCAGGTCGCCACAGTCGCTATCCGTATCCTCTGGCGCACCGTCATTATTGGCATCTACCACAGCGCGGTTAAACAGGCCTTCGCCAGGCTGAGGCGTACCGTTGCCTTCGCCACAAGCCGTATACGTATTGTCGCCGGCAGCATCAGTGATGTTGTAGTTCACCGTTACCGTGAGGGTGTACGTATGGGTAGCGCCCGCAGCTATGGCCTGGTCGTTGGCCAGCGTCCACGGGCCAGAGCCCGCAAGCACGCCGCCGCCATTACCTGGCGCATTACTTGTGTAAGAGCCGCCCTGAGGCGTTATATCGTCGTCAAAGCCTGGAATGTCTTGCAGATCGTACTGACCAGCGCCGCCGTCGTTGACTACGGATACCGTGTATACTACGGTATAGATACCAGCCCCGTTAGAAGTAGCTGAAACAAAGCTCTTCTGTACTTCCAATGCAGGCAGATCACCACAGTCGTCTGCTTCCGCTTCGGGCAGACCATCGTTATTGGCATCTACCGTAGCCCGGTTGTACAAGCCTTCGCCCGGTTGTGGCGTGCCGTTGCCTTCACCACAGCTCGTGTAGACGTCGTCGCCGCCACCGCCGTTCAGGTTCATGCTTACGTTCACCACCAGCGTGTAGGTGTGTACCCCGCCGTCGGCTATCGCCTGGTCGCTGGCCAGCGTCCACGGGCCCGAGCCCGCAAGCGCTCCGCCGCCGTTGCCCGGAGCTGTGCTCGTATAGTTGGCGCTGTTGATCGCAACGTCATCGTCGAAGCCCGGAGCATCCGACAGGTCGTACTGACCTGCGCCGCCTTCGTTCGTAACCGTGATCGTGTACGTCACGTTATAGGTCCCGTTCGCCTGGAGAACTGCCGATACAAACGACTTGTCTAACTCAAGGGCGGGTAGATCGCCGCAGGCGTCTGCCTCATCCTCGGGCGTACCGTCGTTGTTCGTGTCTACCGTAGCCCGGTTGTACAAGCCTTCGCCCGGTTGTGGCGTGCCGTTGCCTTCACCACAGCTCGTGTAGACGTCGTCGCCGCCACCGCCGTTCAGGTTCATGCTTACGTTTACCACCAGCGTGTAGGTGTGTACCCCGCCGTCGGCTATCGCCTGGTCGTTGG